>ERZ761609.46-NODE-46-length-185830-cov-71.317486_pt1 | contig 185830 bp, 124 predicted proteins | sample MGYA00511163_ERZ761609 | MGnify/ENA primary metagenome ERZ761609 (study PRJEB28899, sample SAMN02445070) | bioreactor sludge metagenome | biome: EBPR sludge | place: Australia: Brisbane, Thorneside Wastewater Treatment Plant | collected 2011-12-16 ... | reverse complement strand
TATTTTCTAATTATTACGCCGCCTGGGCGGCGTGAGTATATCACGAACCATTGATTATGACAGCCACCGCTAATAATAATATGGAAAACAGAGATAACTTCCTCATAGTCTTAGTCTTGTTTTTTATCATCCCCTAACAACCTCCGAATCACATACGAAGCCATCGTCATGCCAAACATGGCGGGCATGTAGGAAATGGTGCCGTAATAAGAGCTTTTGTAGCGGCTGCCGTCGGTCATCGCGAGGCTCTCTTTGGGTTGTATTTCTTCTGAATATACGGTCATCACCCGGTCGTGTATGCCCTTTTGTTTGAGCATTTTCTTGATCTGCTGCGCAAACTTGCACTCCCTCGTTTTGGAAATATCCGCAATTCTGATCTTCTGAGGGTCCATTTTACCACCCGCGCCCATCGAAGCGATGAAAGGTATTTTCATGGCTCTGACCAAAACGATGAAATTCAACTTGGGCTGTATGCTGTCTATGCAGTCCAAAGCGTAGTCGAATCGGTCGTTTTGGAGCAATGCCTGAAAAGCATCCGGCTCCAGAAAAGTGCTGAGTGCAATGATCTCCGCCTGCGGGTTGATGTCTGAAAATCGTTCCTTCAACAGTGCGGCTTTGTTTTTCCCGATGCTGCTGTCCAATGCCTGCAACTGCCTGTTTTTATTGGTAGCGTCCACCTCATCGCCGTCCACAATGGTCAGCTTGCCCACGCCTGCGCGCACCAAAGCCTCGGCGGCATAGCTGCCCACGCCGCCCAAGCCTACCACCAGCACATGCGCCTGCTCCAATTGCCGGATGCCCGTTTCGCCGATCAGCAGTTGTGTTCTTTGCCTCCAGTCGCTCACTTTTGGAAAAATGTTTTGCAGTTTTCAGAAATGATTGCTTTCAGATACTCTAAGTCAATGCCGCACAGTTCGGCGGTAAAGTTATACACGCTGACGATATCCTGAGCGGGCGCGCTGTCGGTTTCCAGAAAAAGCCGGTCTGCCGGTATTCGGCGGACGGCCTCCAACAGCCCTGCATGGGAAGTGCTTTCCGGCGCTACGGACAAATAAAACCCTTGTTCTACAAGCGATTGAGCCAGCACATCGTGCCGGGCGTAGCCGTGTATGGCCCAGTGCGGGACGCGACTGAAATTTTTTTTGATCTTCAGCAAGGGATCATAAGCCCGCACGCAATGGATGACCACGCTTCGTTCGAGCCGGTCGGCAATGTCCAATAATTGCTCCAAAACGGCGATCTGCACGTTCATGGCGGGGCCTTTGAACTTATCCAATCCGCACTCGCCCAATGCGATGCAGCGTGGGTCGTGCAGCAGCGCGTCCTCGATGGCCTTCAATGGGGCTTCGGCCAGCGGTTCCGGCGTCAGCCAGGGATGACTGCCCAAGGTGTACAGTTCGCTGGTTTTTCCATCGCCCCAATGCGAAGAAATGATCTCCAGCACATCGGCTTGTTGCTCGCAGCGCGCCCGGTGCGTGTGGAAATCAATAAAAAGATCGGGCGAGAAGGAGGGCGGCATCCACGCATTTTTTAAAAGCCCGGCAACAGCATCACCGCGTTTTGCATCATGCGGGACGGGCCGCGCCAGTACATGCGGAACTGCGGATTGTCGAGCAAAAACACCACTTTGCCGCGCCCCATCGGCAGTACGCCTGCAAAGGCATTGCCCGCCAGATGCTTCAGGTTTTCCTGAGACGCATAGCCGGAAGCCAGCAATGATGCAGGGTCGGTGGCATAACGGCCAACAGTTTGGAAATCCGCATCCGCTTTCAGGGCTTCCGTGCCGGATTTGAGCGAGTACAGCATTTTGCCCATCCCGAAAGCCAGCGGATTGGTGTAGTCAATGGTGGCATTCAGCGCGGCGCCGGGTACGCGTTTTAATCCCTGATAATCAGATCGTTCGGCGTAAGGCAGGAAAAGCGCTTGCTCGGAAGAGGTATCGGGTTTGGTTTCCAGCAATCTCACTTTGGTAAACTTGCTGCGATTGTCGGTAAAGAAAGGCACAGCACCCTCCTGGGCAATGAGAACGCCGCCGGCTTCTACCCAGGCACGGAGTTGGTCCAACTGTTCTTTTTGGAATACTTCGCGCAGACCCATGCCGCCGTTGGGGAGTATGAGCACTTGATAATTGTTGAGATCGGCATAGCCATAGCGGGCGCCGAACTTGGGCAGGGCAGTCTGCCTGAGTGATGAAGTGCGGATGCGCTCCACCGGCAGGCGCGTTTCCTGATCGAAGAGGAAGTAAATCTGGCCGCAGGAATACATATCAAAAGGCGGGTCCACCATCAGCGCCACTTTGGGCCGGGCCACGGGGCGGTTGCTGCTGGAGGCGAGGTCGAATCCATCGGACATGCGGCCGGCGTGATGCCCGTGAATATTGACCTGGCAGGAGGCGGCTATCTCGGCCATGTCTTGCGCCATGCGGTCGGCTTTCTCCAAATTGTGGCCCAGCAAAACGATGAGCGTGCCTTCGCCGTAGCGCGTGCGTCCATCGCTGAAGGGTTCTTTGGCGGCGCGTACCCGGTAGCCTTTTTCCCACAGGGCTGCCAGCGCTTTGGGAGCATGGCGTTGCTTCCACTCGATGACGTAGGCGTAGCGGGCATCGGACGTGCGGAGGCCGGAGGGCAGGGTAGGGGCTTTGTCCAATTTTTCAGTATTGGCCTTCCATGCGCCGGTAGTAGCCCAGGCTTCGAGGTTGAACGCCAGCGGTACCGACCAGGTGGATACATCGTACATCACAGAGTCTTCAATGGCCATATTGCGCTCCATGACGCTGTGCAGGAACAGGTGGCGCGGCTGTGCGGCAGGAATGACGAAAGTGCCTTTGGGCAGGGTTTTGCGCTCTGTTTTGCCGCTGCGGTAGTTCATGGCATCCACACTGAAATCGGCGGTGGCGCGCTCTACCCGCACGCCGTGTTTCATAAGCATGGAAACGGCATCGTAGGTATATCCGTCGGGGTCGTCGGCCAGAAAATAGGCTTTCACCGGCGAGGCGCTGTTTCGGTAGTTCCAGGCATCAAAACTGTACCGGAGCAGTTCTTTGCGCATTTCGCCGGCCTTCAGCAAGGTGGCCATTGAGGTGGCGTAGTGATCCCAGATGCGCTGCCGGAAAGTATTCATATAGCCGTCTTCCGTTTCCACAATTCTGCCTCCGCCGATGCCGCCCTGCTCGGTGAGCATACTCACGGCGCCCAATACGCCGGGATAGCTGGAACCGTAGCCGGGATAGAAAAAGTCGAATACCTCGCGGGTGAAATAACTGACTTGTTTTTTTTCAAACTCCCGGATATTGGCTCTGCCGAAGGTATCGGTGAGCGCTTCGTAAGTCTTGGGCATCAGGAGGTTGCGTGGCGTGGTGCCCGGCGCAGTGAAGTAGTTGCTGTTGTAGCCCTGCTCGTGGTAGTCGGCATGCACCTGCGGCATCCAGCGCTGGTATTCGGCAGAATGAGCGCGGGATTCCTGATTGACCATGAAGAACCAGTCGCGGTTGAGGTCGAACCAATAATGGTTGGTGCGGCCCATCGGCCAAGGTTCGCTGTGTTCGAGGTCGGCAGGTTCGTGAGCGGGGATGCTGCGTTGCACCGATTTGTACCAATATGCGAAGCGGTCGCGGCCATCCGGGTTGATACAGATGTACAGCACGATGACGGATCGGTCGAGCAACTGCCGGGTAGCTTCGTCTTGCGCGGCGATGAGCCGGTAAGCTACCTGCATAACGGCCTCTGAACTGGAGGCTTCGTTGCCGTGAATGGTATAACTCATGGAGAGAAATACCGGTTGGTTTTCAATGAGTTGACTGGCTTCTGAGGCAGAAATGGCGTCGGGGTCGCTGAGGCGCAGATGTTGCGTGCGCAGTTCTTCGATGCGATTCATGTTGGCCTGCGAGCTGATGACCACATTGATGAGCGGCCTTCCTTCGTAGGTTTTTCCGTAGGTGTTCAGACTGATTTTGGGAGAACTCGCGGCGAGTTTTTCAAAATATTGCACTAAATGCGCGTGCAGCGTCATTTCCTGTCCGAGCGGATAGCCGAGGAATGCCTGCGGAGAGGGAATGGCGGCGTCGTAGCTGATGTGGGGATCGAAAGCAAAGCGCTGTTCGTCCACTAAAACAGGCGTTTGCGCCCGCAGTAAAATGGTGATGCAAAGGGCCGGAAGGAGGAAAAATGATCTCATGGATGTGATGTTTTTTTTAAGTTGTTTTTTAACCCAAATCAGTAGGCGGTGGGCGGTAGCCGCGCCGTGGCGCGGTAAGCGTGATGGAACGCGGTGGGCGGTTAATCGGTAGGCGGTAGGCGGTGTGCAGTACTAAGCGTGCTGGAACGCGGTGGGCGGTTTTCTGTGCGCGTCTTGCAGCCAGCAGCTTGTGGCCAGTAGCCAGCAGCTAACAGCCAGCAGCTAACAGCCGTTCCCACCCGTTGAAATCAATACAACTTCTCAATCCTCATTTTCGGGCCTGGGCAGAAAGCCGTGTGACAACTCATGCAACTGTCTATCAGCTTCTTGTAGCGATCTTTTGCATCTTTGGGCGAGGCGTTCAGTAGTTCTTCAAGCGCCTTGAGGTATGCTTGCCCCATAGCCTGATAAGCCGGGGATTTGGTTTGCTTGCCTTCAGTGGCAACCGCCGTGAGCAGATGTTTGTGTTGTATGGCCGGTACCGGTTTTTGTCGCTTTTTGACGGCGGTTTTCATGGATGCCGTGTCGTAATACATTTGGCGCATCAGCAGGGTGAGTTCACTGTCGGCGGCATGGTCTTCAGCGGGTTGGGATGCAAATGAAAGTGCAAAAACAGACATAGCAATGACTGCAAAAAAAAGCACGGGGCGGAAGGAACGAAGTTGAAATGTCATGTAGGTTTGGATATGAGTGAATAAAATGGTCGTTTTGAACACGCAATATTACTACAAATCAAGGCAGGCCAGAGCCACGGAGTGATGCAGAGAGCCGTCGCTTAACATTATTTAACAATAAACACGGCCTCGCAGGGCAACTTTTCGACGCGGTTTTCCTTCTCTATGTGCTTTGCAAAGCGGGAAGCAAGGGTTGCTTTTTGCGGCCTGAAAACGACCACTTTACTGAGCGCGATTGCTTTTTTCAAAAACACCAAGTAGTGGGGCAAAAATAAATGACCATTTTATTTTTTATCGCCCCCAATCAACAAAAAAATCATCCGAACATGAAATCTTATCTGTTTATCTCTCTTTTTTTGGTTTCGTTTTCCCCACTGTGGGCGCAACCGCCCGGCGGCGCAGCAGGTACTCGCCCCGGTGCAGGCCCGGCCATTGTAGGCCGCATTTCAGGCATCGTTTTGGATTCAATCAATCGCCAGCCGGTCGAATTTGCTGCTGTGGCGCTCTGGGACATGAAGCAGGACAAGCAAATTGACGGTATCATCACCGATGAAAAAGGCCATTTTCGCTTTCCCGAGGTAAAAGCCGGCAAGTACAAAGTACAGATCAGTTTCATCGGCTACCAAACCAAAGAACTGAGCAATCTTGAAATCACTCCTCAAAAGCCGGATGTAAATGTCGGGCAGATTATGTTCAGCGCAGAAGGTCTGACGCTCAAGGAAATAACTGTGACCGGGGAGGCAGCCACCATTGAAAACAAGATAGACAAAATGGTCTATAACGCCGAAAAAGACGTGTCCACTGCCGGTGGCGACGCAGCAGAAGTGCTCCGCCGGGTGCCGCTTTTATCGGTTGATTTGGATGGGAATGTATCTATGCGCGGCTCCGAAAACATCATGATTTTGATCAACGGACGGCCTTCTTCCATGTTTGCCGCCAGTGTAGCCGATGCGCTTCGCACCATTCCTGCCGACCAGATCAAAAGCGTGGAAGTCATCACGGCGCCCACGGCTCGTTTCGACGGGGAAGGCTCCGGCGGCATCATTAATATCATCACCAAGCGGAAGTCTGCTCAGGGTGTAACCGGATCGGCCAGTCTGGCGGTGGGCAACCGAATAAACCGCGGCAATTTCAATCTCAATATGGCCAAAGGCCGCTTTGGTATGAACGCCAATATTTCCGGCTGGGGCTCGTGGAAGCGGCCGGGCTTTGTGGATTTTTACAGAGAGGACTATCTTGCCGACAATCAAGTGCGCACTTTTACTCAAAATGGCTCGGCTGTGACCCAAAACTACGGCCCCGGCGGCTCGGTAAGCGCTTTTTACGATCTCAATGCTTACAACACGTTTTCCAGCAACCTTTCCTTCAGAGGGCACGGCGATACCCGCAACGAAGTGGTGAACTCCGTGTTCAATGATCCGCTCGCCGGTTTCAATCAGACCTACACGCGCACCAGCAATTCCAGTTCTCTGCGTGGCGGCTTCGACTGGACGACCGATTATCGCCGCACTTTCAAAAAGCCCGAGCAGGAACTCATCCTCGCCATCCAACTCGACGGCAACCAAAACTCCAACAAAAACTCGCTCGAACAACTTGCCGATGATCCTTCTTTGCTGCGCAACGAGCGCAACAACAACCTTGGATACAATCTTGAGACTACGCTGCAATTGGACTATATGCATCCCATCAGCCCCAGAGTAAAAATGGAAACGGGACTGAAGGGCATTTTGCGCAATATTGACAGCGACTTCAATAATGAATACTGGGATTACGACCTCCAGCAATTCATCGTCAACGACCTGCGTACCGATGAGTTTTATTACGATCAGGACGTGTTGTCGGGCTATTTGTCCTTCACCACCAAGTTGGGCGAAAAATACGGCCTCGTTACAGGAGCGCGATATGAACGCACCTATATTTCCGGCGATTTTAAAACACAACCAGCCACATTTTCAAATAGTTATGGAAATTTTCTGCCCAACATCATCATCAGCCGGAATTTCAAAAATTATCGTACGCTCAGGCTCAGTTATACGCAGCGCATTCAGCGGCCGGGCCTGCGCAACGTCAACCCTTTTGTCAATTTCAACGATGCCCGCAACATCAGCTATGGCAATCCTGAATTGCTGCCCGAACTCTCCAATCAGGTAGAGCTTTCTTACAATGCCAATATCAAAGGCGTGAGTACCAATGTGGCCGTGTTTTATCGCCGCACCGACGACGTCATCGAAAGCCTGCTGAAAATCAATGAAAACGGCGTATCGGAAACCACTTTCCAAAACATCGGCATCACAGAATCCTGGGGCGTCAACCTTTTTGCATCTTTTACGCTCAAAAAATTCTGGACGCTGCGCGGCAACCTCAACGTCAACACTTACGACGGTCAGAGTACGTTGCCCGGTTTGAACCTGAGCAGGCAGGCCGTTGTCTGGGGTGGCAATATCAACTCCAGCTTCAGTTTTCCCAAAGATATAAAATTAGAAATATTCGGCAATTACCGCGCGCCGCGTCAGACCCTGCAAGGTTTCGTACCTTCTTTCACCATGCTGAATGTGGGCCTGCAAAAGGAGTTTAAGAAAAAACTGACATTGGGAATCACCATTGTGCAGCCCTTCTCGGAGTACATTAAATTCCCCTCCGAACTGCAAGACGACAATTTTTATCAAAAGAGCATTTCCCTTATTCCATTCCGTTCCTTTGGCCTCAACGTGGGCTATCGCTTCGGCAAGGTGGACTTCAACAAGGCGCCCCGGCAGCGGCGCAATTCCATTCGTAACGACGACCAAAATCGCGATGATGATGGCGGCGGCGGCGGAAGGTGATAACTTTAATCGTATCTAAAAAAAAGGGCTTCGCTTCATCGGCGAGGCCCTTTTTGTTGAAGAGGTGTGCTTGCAATAGATTTACATTTTTGTCAAAAGCCTTGCAGTACCACCAATTTTTCCTGATAAGTTCTCTCCGGCGTACGCACGTTGATGAGGTAGGCGCCCGGCACAAGCCCGTCAATCGGCAACTCCCACAGGTGATCGCCCGGCACAAGTTCTTCTTGTCGGCGCTTCAGGAGTTTACCCGATAAGTCATTGATTTCCAGTACGGCTGTACCGCTTTGTTTTGAGTGGAAATACAGCGTGGTTTTTTCGTTAGCCGGGTTGGGATACAAACGGATATCCCCGACTGCCTCACTCGAAGCGCCTTCTTGTGATCTTAGATTATGGCTGCTGCCTCCGCCGATCAGGTTATTGGCAATCACAAGCGTATAATCTTCTACCTCGCCCCAGGCAAAAGCATCACAGGGGCCGGGGTAGGCATTCCAGCGCATCGTCACCCGCAGGCGAGTGGGGCCGGGCGTAGCCGAGGCGGGCAGATACATCGTGCCCTGAATGACCGTGTTGCTTTGGTTGGAGGAGAAAATCTGCTCGCCGGGATCGCTGAAATCCCCGTCGCGATTGAAGTCTATCCAGATGCGCCAGTGCTCTCCGTCAAAGTTGTTGTAAAAACCCGGTGTCAGCGCAAACTGCAAAGCGCCGCCCGCCACTGCCGAAATGGTCATGCCGGTAAAGTCGGCGTAGCCTCCATTCGGGCCGGATTCGTTGGTCATGGAGCCTATTTGTACCCCCTGAATCCATTCGTGAACCGTGCTTGCTCCCTGTGATGCACAATATGTCGTCGTGGGAGGCGCTTGCAAAATAACCGTGTAATCTTCTACTTCCCCATACGGGAAATTGCCGCAAGGCGATGCGTGGGAGCCGTATTTCATGGCTATGCGCATACGGGCCGGGCCGGGCGTGTAATTGGTCGGCAGCGTAAACGAACCTTGCACCAATCCCTGTGCAGCAGCAGAAAACACTAATTCTGTACTTTCGTCAAAGAGGTTGTCCCGGTTGAGGTCAATCCATATTCGCCAGTACTCGGTATATTGAGTGGCTGCATACATTGGTTGGAGCGCCACCTGATAAGTCGCTCCACCAGTCATATTGGTGCTCATCGCTGTAAAATCCCAGTATCCTCCATTATTGCCGCTGTTGTTTTGAAGCCCACCCACCTGAATGCTGTTGATGTGTTCAAAGCTGGTGTTCACGCCTTGCGCTGCGCAGAAATTAGAGGAAGGCCCTGGAACATTGGCGCTCAAGGTAGTACTACAGTTATTGGCATCCGTCACGGTCACACTATATACGCCGGGCGTTAGGCCTGTGATGGGATTGGTGGTTAAACCATTATTCCATGCGAATTGAAACGGAGCAACTCCGCCGCCGATGCCGACGTGTACGCTCCCGTTGTTGCCATTGGAGGCCGGGCTGGTAGTGGCGCTCAAAACAAGCGCTCCGGGCTGCGTCACAATAATTTGGTCTGATTTGGTGCATCCTCTGGAATCGGTGGCCGTCACGGAATAATTGCCTGCCGGTAAGCCCGATACCTGTCCGCCGCTGTGTCCGGTATTCCAAACATAAGAAAACGGAGGCGTGCCGCCGGAGGCCGAGGCAGATACGTTGCCACCTGCGCTGCCCGAACAGGGAACGGGATCGGCATCCATCATCAGGCCAATAGGTTGCGGCTGTGTAATGACTACAGAGGACGTGCTTTGGGTAAGCCCGTCTGTAACGGTTACGCTATAAACTCCGGCCATGAGATTGCTGATCACAGGCGTAGTGGCGCCGTTGCTCCACAAGTAATAGTAGGTTCCCGATCCCTGATTGGCTGTTACCCTGGCGATGCCGTTGGTGCCGCCGTAACAACTTACATGTTGTTGGGCAAAGACAGAGATGGCCAATGGCGAGCCGGGATTGTTAAGGCAAAATTGCCGGGTATCGGAAGAAGTAAACTGGCTGCCTGAAGCCAACAAGGTGCCGCCGGCAGTGCGCAATTGATAAAACCCCTGCCCGTTTTGGCAGCACAATCCATCGTTATACCCATCATATACAATGAGTTGAAAACATCCATAAGGCAGGCATACCGCTTCAGTGATGACAGAATGGGGTGTAAAGCCGGTGTATGGCCCGCCTTGCGATACGATACCTCCGCCCTGACTACGGATTTCCCAGCGGGTTTCCGCCGGAAACTGGTCGAACATAATGGTTAACTGAACGCCGGCCTGGCAGGGCAAATGCAGGTAAGGCTTGGCGACCGCTCTTCTGCCGGTAATGCCCGAACTGTGGCCTGCCTGCACCGAATACCAGTTTTCCTGATTGATTTGAGCGGGAAAAGTGAATACCGTATCGGCAGTTTGGCCCAATACTTCCATGTATCGCTCTCCCATAGCATACACGGTGTAGCGATTGGCGCCCGGCACCCTCGGCCAATAAATACGCGCCATGTATTCGCCATCGCTTCGAATTTGAAAATCGGGCAAGCCGATGATGTTGAACGGCGCAGCAGAGGTAGCGGAGGTATTGCCCTGGCGCACTCTGACAAACGCGCGACCTGTGACGGAGTTGGGCACTGGCCATTCATAGTAGCGTTGATGAGCAGGTATTTGCGTTGTAATGGTCTGCCAGTTGGCCATGCTGTCGGTAGAAACTTCCAATGTAAAAGTGCCGGTATTGCCAAGCGCATCCCAGCGGATGACTTCGGTTTCGCCGGGTACCAAGCCTTCATTACCGGCAGGATAGGTAATGGCCAATTCCTGATCTTCCAAAAAGTAGGAGATGACGTAGTCCTGTGGACCTCTTGGCACCAAATAGCCGTGTACGCGCAACTGATACACGCCCGGTTGCGGCGAATCTATGGTGATTTGTTCCATTACATTCACCCGGTCAACACCCCGATAAGCCGGGCGGGTGATGCTGTCTATATGGGCGGCCGTGCTGAGTACCCAGGGTAAAACGGTTGTACCGGAAGGCGTCAGTAGGCCGATGTTGAGGTCATTTATCAAAGTTTGGGAAGCATTGGGCGTAGCTTCAGGGTCGAACCAGTAGCACATCAGCCGGAGTTGTTTGGTACCCGGCGACACGATTACGGTATGAGTAACCATGCCTTGATGTGCCACAGAGCCTTCTATAAACCATTGATTTTCTATGGCTTTTAAAGCTCGTTTGCCGTTGGGCCTGCCATAGCCGTACTCGTAGTCGGGGCCGGGGCGTCCCAAGTCCTCCGCTGTGTTCATCAACACCGACTTGACGTGGGCAAAGGTAGGGTTGGCGCCTTCATAAGACAGGCGGAATGCCTGATATAAAAGCGCTGCAAGCCCTGCCACAGAAGGCGCCGCCGCAGAGGTGCCTCCAGCCAATTGGTAAGAATTGTCGGGGCCTGTACTGAGAATGCCCTGCCCCGGCGCGGCGAGTTCGGGTTTCAAAATGCCGTCATTGAGCGGGCCGCGGCTGCTGTTGATGCGGAGAGAGTCGTTGAAATACAAATTACCTATTGCGAGGGAATGTTTGGAGGCTTTTCTCCCGCCGGTGATGTTGCCGTAAACCGCGCCGTAATGATAACCGAGGGCGCCATATACTCCGCAGGATTGCTGCCCGCTATTCCCTGCCGAAAATACATGCAAGACATAGCGAAGGGTGAGGGTGAGCAGGTCTAAGTCCCTTGCAGCAGGAGTATAAACGCCGCCACAGCCCTCTCCATAAGAGGTAGAAGTGATGACTACGCCGTGTTGTTGGAAGTTTTCGGCAGCCTGTGCAATGTGAGGATAATTGTTGATGTGATACAGATACAAGCCGGCCCCCGGCGCCATACCGATGCCAAGCGGATGGATGTTGCCGGCTCCAATAGCCAGGCCCACCGTCATGTCGCCATGAGAGCCTGTGTTGAGAGAGGTGTAGGGGTATACGCGCCCTTTGTTGTCTTGGTGTGATATGGTGCCGTCGTCGGCAATGGCCATTAAAATGCCGGCGCCATCTATGAAATGGCTGTTGATACCCCAAAACAACCGATGCGCCCTCATGGCTGTTTGGCCTGTAAGCCCTTCTGAAACAGGAAATTGGTCAATGGGCGCAATGTATAATACCCCCGGAAAAGAGGCCAGCATTTTGAGATCGCTTTGCGCAACCGTCAGCTCTGCTTTTCTTGGGAAAACTTCAATCGGGCCAAGCCCCAACGCCTCCAGGCTATCGGCCAGCATGGCGGGCGCTATGTCGTCATAAGGCAAAACCTGTACCCTGATTCCTGCGCTGCTCAAGGCATGTGGAGGATATTCCTGTCGGGCCAGTTCCGGCGATAACTTCCAGATGGGATGAGGTATCAATACGGATTTTACAAATGGGGGCAGGTCTGGTACCGGCATAGATTCGGGCAAACTCGCATACCAGGCATAGTCGGGTATATAGTGCAGCAATTGCACGTCCAATGCGCTCAGCATCTGTAGTTGAGCGTTGTCGGGTACGTCTTCAAACTGTAACAACAGGTAGTGGCGCCCGTTAAAGGCTGTTTCCTCCAGCATATACGGAGTGACGGTAGCGGGCTTGAGATAAGCCGCATCCGGCGCGTTGCCGCTGTGGAAGCCGATTGTGTAGTTTTGTTGCCCTGTCAGGATCAAAGGGATGGCCAGACAAAGGCAAATCAGTGTGATTCTGCCAGTGTTCATAAGTGTGTGATTGCTGTTTTTGGCCTCCCAGCTGCTCGAAAAAAAATCAGTATGTGTTGTATTGGCGGATTGGTCAGGATAAAGTCGTTCCTGTATAAGTAGTGCAAATATATATGCTTATTTTTTATAAATCATAATTTATTACATAAAAATGTGGTTTGTTAACATTTGTAAAATTGTAAGTTATTCATAACCAGCATTTTCGGAGCTATAGATACTGACGTACGGATCGCTGAATGTTGGCTTTCGGTTCTTGGTAAGATCAAAGGGTTTATCAATGATGATGTAGTCGAAGCCGGAAATGCTGTCGGCACTCATGTACAGCGGAGGGAAATTGCGTTGCTGTTTCGTTGGTTCAAAACCCCGGATGCGCAATTCAAACAGCAAATTGGTATCAAAAGTGCGGGTGTTGAAGTAATAGCTATGCGGCCCGGCAATTTCCTGATTGATCTTGTGGTATGTGGTGTTGTACTGCTCGAACTCGCCGATTTTTTGATGAAAATTCCACAATGACCAGACTTGAACGATCAGCAAAATACTCATCAACACGGAGCTTGGCACACGCTGCAAATGTGCTGCCCAGGGTATCAGTGCCATCACCGGAATCACTAAAGCATACCAGGCAAAGGTGCGGCTGAAGGGTATGACGGAGTGCAACAATAGCAATAGCCAGGGGGCGAGCGCAAAAACGATGCCCATTTTGGTATGAAAACGGTCGCGCCGGAGCGCCGCCAACAACAGACTGCCCAGCATCAGAGCCGCCGGTATGTAAAACGGCATTCCGAATACATCCTCCAATGCTCCGGCAAAAAACTCAGGCAGCCGTGTAAATACCTCGCTGCGGCTGATGGGCTGCACGAATGGATTGGCCGCCAGCGCTTTAATGCCGCTGAACAGGACTGCCGGCAAATACAGAATGGCCACCGTCACTGCGGTGGCGAGGTTGGCATACATCTGACGCCGCCATCCGCCGGGCTGCTGCCAAAAAATCCATGCGTTGAGCGCCAAGACCGGATACAAAAACGAGGGCATGGTGAAAAAGCCGCCGATACTGCACACGGCCCACATCGCCCAGTGCCGCAGCCGCCCGCCCTCCTGCAAAATGAGAAAGGAAGCATACCAGCCGCCCATGAAAAATAGATTCACCAAAGCATAACCCCTTGACATACAACTGTAATAGAGGCTCATAAATACCACGGAACCAATACCGACCAATGCCAACGCCGCCGCATCCTTGTACCGGCTGCGCATCATCTGCCAGGCTAATACCCAAATGCCGATGTTGACGAAAATAGAGGAAATGCGCAGCGCCGTCAGCACGCTGAAGCCGGGCAGGTAACGGGTGAAATTGGTGATGAGGGAGTGCAAAATATGGTTGTTGGGCACCGGGTAGTAAGCCAATGAAACGATGGGCGATTTGGAGGTGAAATTGAGGTAGGTCCAGGCTTCATCGTAGTTGACCGGCAGGGTGAGGGCATAATAAACGGAGGCAGCCACGGGCAATATCAGCAGGTATTTGGCGGGCGAGGCAGCAAATGAAACAATGGTTTGCCTGGTGCTCTGGAGCGCGTAGCGCAGGCCGGCGGCAGGGTAGGGGAGCCAGATATTGACAAAACGAAAAGCGATGCCGAGCGCCACTCCGAACAGCAGCAGAATACCGAGCAGCGCCCAAAACTTGCCGGGCGGAAAGGCTGCCTCAATTTTGTGGGCCTTGTCGCTCTGCCCGGCCAGATGAGCAATGAACTGAATGGCCTTGTGATGACCAGCCACAGCGCCGGCCATGGCCGCGGCAATGCAGAACAATGCTGCGACGGCAACGGTATAGCGGGTGATGGACGGAAGATGTAGGCGCATGAGGGAAATTATTTGCTCACCATAGCAGGATGAACCCCTACTAATTTCAGCGCTTCATTTGAGCCAATTCGCCCATCAAATAAAGCCGCTCGGCACTTTTGGATTCCATAAAATCAGTAAGCATAAGCATTTCCTCCCTTTCTCTCTCAGATAGGGTATCTGCCTGTTGCTTTCTGTTTAATTGTCGGTACCGGCGAACAGTGGAAGCTGGAATAATTTCCTTTATCAGTTGGAGAAGTTCCTTTTCCCGCTCAGTTTCAGCGTAGTCGCTTCTGGACGAAAGCAATTGATGGATGCGATCTGATACCAATTTCAGGTCTCCTGTTTCCAATGAAGATAAACTGCTCACCAAGTCGTCTAACCCTACTTGAACTCCTTTGCGAATTTCTACTGCCGGCATATTGTCTATGTTTTGTGCAAAAATAATGGATATGAACGATATATGCAAGATTCTTGCGGCAACCTGCCATTGGCATTTTTTTTAAAATTTCACCAATCGTTGTCTGCTGACATGCCCCCGCCCGTCATAAAGCCCCAGCCAGTACAGTCCGGCGGGCAAGTCCTCAATGCTCAACTCATGCCGATCTCCGGAAGGCCATACTTCCTTGCGCAGCAAGCGACCCTGTGCATCGAACAGCCATACCTCGCGGGTGCTGTGCGGCATATTTTCCGATAAAGTCAAGGTGATGAAATCGCCGGCGGGATTGGGGTGCAGGCTGAAAACAGAAGGACAGCGTCCGCTCAGATGGCGGATAACGGAATAGGATTTCCGACCGTCAAAATCATTTTCCGCTATGCGGTAATACGCTTTTGTCGAGCCGATCTCCGTGTCGGTAAACGAGTATGCGGAGGCCTGACCACGAGCCGCTACCCGCCCGATGGTCGTGAAATGCCGCCCGTCGAAACTGCGCTGTACCTCAAAGTGGGAAGCGTTGGTTTCTGCGCCTGTTCGCCAGTTCAATACCACCGAACAACCATCTTCCCGGCCTTCAAAAGCCACCCATTCTACCGCCAGCACGGGGTTCACCGTCACCGGCGGCGTGTAGCAATGTATGTTGCTGTTCAGAACGCTCCACTTGGGCGCGGGCGGATTGCTGCCGTCGTGGTTGATGTCTTCCAGTGCGCCCCATGAGCCATAGATGGATTCTCGAACAGAAGCCAGTGTGAACGCCATTGCCAATGAGGAACCCCAGCGGCGCAGGCTGTCCAATACTTCGTTGTACAGCAGGGCAATGTTGGGATCAATTTGGGCATCATAAACGGCTTGCTGGAAGGGCACGGTAGCCGGATTGCTGGTCATGTGTTGGCCGCCTTCGTATTCCACCACGCCTTTGCCGTACATTTTGGCATCCCGGTACTGTTGCCGGAAGGCGGAAGCGGCAGTTCTCCAGTTGCTGATGCTGCAATCCAGCACGTCTTGCGGTGTGACGATAGAGCCTTCGCAGGCGCTGCCGGAGTAGCCGAAGTACCAGGTGGGCGATAGGAAATCGAAGCCGTCTTTGATGTAGGCCATCATTTGCTGGCTGATCCAGGGATTGACGGCCTGCGTGCCGAGTACGCGCTTCACACGGCCGCTCTGAGCGCCGAACACCTGCGTCCAGATGTCGAAAACGCGCTTGCTGAAATACGCATATTTCTGAGGATGAGACAGATGTGCCGGCCCGTTGTCGTTGACCCAGTGGGCCTGTGAGAACTGCCAGTTCCATACCTCGTTGGAATATTCGAGATAAATGTTTGCGCCGGCGTGCAGTTGATTGCGGAACAGCGTCGCCATTTGGGTGATGTAGTTTTCCGAGGCCTGGTGCGGTACGCAAATCCAGACATCTTTTTGGAGGCGGTTGGCCAAGGCGATCATCCATTCATACGCTACGCCGTCGCCTTCGCCCATGGTATGATGGTCGGGGTCGGTTCGCTGCGACCACTCGCTGAGTTCGCTGCCGTTGGTATGCCCCCAGTCCATGAAACGCAAGGTGGTGAAGCGGTTCACTTTTTCCAAAAATACGTCGTAGAACGGGTCGCTGAGGTCGTCGGTTTCATGCGCGGCCCTCAGGATTCTGATGTTGCGAATGTGATTGCCCGACTGCGAGGAGGTGATGTGAAACCACTGATTGCCCTCACCGAACAGTTGGAAAGCGATTCTGCCCGGCGTGTTGGACGAAACGGTGACCGAGCCTTGCATGCTGATGCTGCCCGCGCCGTCGTAGAGCAAAACGTACTGACCGGGCGGCAAATGCCCATCGGCAGAAATGACGCAACGCACGATGCTGGCGCCGCGCGAGGTAGTGTAAGGGAGTTGAGTAGGATAGCCGTTGGCATCCACCGGAATTTGCGACATCACGCCTGAATTCCAGGGGCCGCCGGAAGCATCCGCGGAGAAAAACTCTCCGCTTTCCAACTTGAGATTTTTAAACGGCCGGATTTTGTTCCAATATGGCGTACCGTCTAAATTCACGCCCAATTGCAGGTCGCAGAGGTTGGGTATCCAGCCGGGCTGTTGCGTGGCGTCGGTGAAAACCTGCAGGCTGAACACATCCTGACAGCCGTTGGCGCCGCTCACGGTGAGGGTGTAGCTGCCGGCAGAGAGGTTGTTGAACTGGCCGCTGCTTTGACTGATGTTGAGGCCGCCGCTGCCTGTGAGTTGAAACTGGCTGCCGTAGGAAGAATTGCAACTGATGCCGCCGTTGTTTTGTCCCGGTGATGCCGGACTGCTCAAGGCCACCGCCGAACCGCAGGGGAATTGCCCGTCGGCATCCCGCACCACGATCCATTGCGCGCTGCCGGACTGGTCGCCACAGTTGTCGGTCACGGTGAGCGTCACCTGATAGTAGCCCGGATTTTGGAAGGTATAGCTCGGATTTTGGGCGCTACTGCTGCCGCCGTCGCCGAATTGCCATTGCCGGGAACTGATTGTCCCGTCGGCATCCGAAGAGGCGCTGCTGTTGAATTGCACCTGAAAAGGCGCGTTGCCGTCGGCGGCGCTGCTGGTGAAAGAGGCCACAGGTAGTTGATTGACAAACACATCGGCATCGGGAGTGGCGCAGCGGTAAGAGGCTGCCATGCGGATTTCGTCCAAGCGCCCGTTTCCGGCACTGCTGCCCGCATAAAAGGCCATTGCTGTGAGAGAGAGCGGCGTTTGTACCGCCTGCACCAAAGTCGGCGCCGGCTCGGTATCGCCCAAGTCGGCGGGGTTGACATACAGGCTGATGGTGTGCTGGTTATTGGAGCCGAAGGCAATTTTCATCACCAACAGGCTCGTCGTGCCGATGCTCACGGGTACGGTCGTCTGGTAGTAATTGTCCTCCACGCGCAAGGTCCAGTAGCGGGTACCTCCGTTGTCGGAGTGCGAGCCGAAATAGCCCATCGCCACCCGGTTTTGATGGAAATACCAGGGGATATTGCTGCGGTGCAGGCCCAGCCACACTTCTTCGTTGTTGTTTTGGTCTTTGCTCAGCAAGGCCGCCACATACAGATCGCGCCCGGCTAAGCCGATGCCGTCGTTGGACAAAAAACTCGCGAACGGCCCTCCGGCAGAAACGTCTATCATGCGCCCGGCGGTGAGGTAGGATCGCGAACCCGATGCTGCCGTACCGGATGTTTGCAAGTCACTGTAAGTCAGTCCGGTACCGGTTGTCTGGTAACCCGGTACATCGGTGTTGTTGCCTTGCACATCCCAACCCTGCGACCAGCCGCTGCCGCCTACCTGCGCGTGCAGGGGCGCATTCGCCGGGTATTGAAATCCTTCATAGGCCATGATGAAACAAGCGCCGGGGCAGCCGCCCTGTGCCTGCGCGACAGCAGCGTAAAATAGGACGGAGAGCAGGGTGAGGATGCGTGTGAACATGATTTTGAGAAGCGGAGATTGGTTGATTGATGGGGCAAAGAACGGGGTAATTTTTCATTTTTTTGGAAATCGTGGTTACAACTCATTACACGCATCGCGCATCTTGTTGTTTAAAAAATGATCAAATGAGAATCGCCGTGATTGCTTTATTTACCATGTTGCTGATTGACAAAGTAGGATTTACTCAAAAAACGCTTCCGCCTTTACCACCGCCGCCGCCTAAGATAGGAGCTTACGACACAACGATTCTACAAGGTTATATCGCTGAGAAAATCGCATTGAAAGAGCGGGAGGAAAAATTGGTTGCTGCTCTGTTGGCGGAAATCAGAAATACCGCGCATCCTGAACTGAAAGAAAGGCTGATTCTATTACTGGGGGATTTCGATAATGAGGAGGCAACCAGATTTTTGGTAAATAACCTCACCTACCGGAGCAGATATGTAGAAGAAGGAGGCGTTGAGGCTTCTTTCATGCATTTACCCTGTTTAATGGCACTTATATCAAAAAAATCCTTACATGCTTTACCTTTCATTGAGGAGTACCTTCGAGAGTGTCGGACAAACAGAGAAATAACCTTACTTTATATGGTGTTGTCTAATTACATCGTCAAACTTAGGTTGGATATTAGGTGGATTAAAGAAATGACACCAAGTGTACCTGAAAATACCTGTAAAGAGAAAAATGTAGAAAGATTGATCAGTCATTTAAAACAAAATAGGTTCATTCGATAGACGCTGAAAGACACATATTTTTCATAACAACCTCCTATGAAAGCGCAACAAATGCTGCGGGTCGCTTTCGTTGTACAGGCAGAGAATGAGCGTGCTGCGTTTGCGGGAATCGGTGGGGAAAATGATTTTCACCGGATTGTGAACATAGCCGTTGTCTTCAAACAGGAGGATTTGGCGATTGCGCGTCGGCAGGCGGAACTTGGCCAATTCGCGGGCGTCGCGGGGCAGGGGCACGTCGCTGTAACCCTCTTCCTTTAAAAACTGGCAAACCATAGCATAGCTCTTCTCTAAGGTGGAGCCGGAAAAAACGGTTTTGTATTCGTAGCCGTCGCATTCTCCCCCCATGTAGTCGGAGCCTGCCGGGGGGAAATCATCTCGCAGTGCCATACGCTTTAGTGCTATTTTGTAAACTGCTGCAAAGGTAATTTCAAAGTTTACTTTTGAAAATGAATCCTTTTTCTTTTAGAAAGTCAGGCCAACCGCCGGCGGCCAATAGCCATAAGCCGATACCGTCAGGCTTGAGCAGCCGGTAGTTCCACAAAAAAAGTAGTGCCCGCATTTTCCTCCGTTTCAAACCAAATCTGCCCTTCGGAGGCATCCACGATGTTTTTACACATCGCCAGGCCCAGGCCCATGCCGGAAGATTTGGTGGTGAAATTGGGGTAAAACACCTTCGCCTGCAAGTCTGCCGCTATGCCCGATCCATTGTCCCGAACAGACAACAAAGCCCGGCCATTTTGCACCCGTAGCGCAATGGATACCTCGCCCGGCCGCTCTTCGGGAATGGCCTGTATGGCGTTTTTCACCAGATTGTTGACGACGCGGGTGAGCTGACTGCGGTCGGCAAATACAAAAACCTCATTGTCAGGTGTTGAGCAAACAATCCGCATATTGCGTTCCGCCTGTTCCAACTCAAACAACCGGCTGATGCTGCGCGTCAATTCCGCCCAGTCAAAGACCTCCTTTTCCTGCCGGGGCAATTGTGCAAAATTGGAAAACTCCCCGGCGATTTTGGTCAGCGTATCAATTTGTTCGATGAGTGTGCCCGCCACGTTGTTGATGAGCGGCAAGGCTTGTTCGGGGTCGTTTTGGTAAGCCCTTTGCAAGTATTGGATGCTCAGTTTCATGGGCGTCAGCGGGTTTTTGATCTCATGCGCCACCTGCCGGGCCATTTCCCTCCAGGCGCCCTCGCGTTCGGAGCGGCGCAACAATTCCGCACTGCGTTCCACCTCTTCAATGGCGCGGTTGTAGGCGTGTACCAACTGCCCGATTTCGTCTTGCCCGCTCCACTCCAAGGGTTCGTTGCGGTCCAATTTCAGTTGTTCCAATTTGTTGCCGATGACCGCCAAAGGTTGGGTGATCGTATTGCCCACCGCCACCGCCACCGCTAAGGCCGCCAGCAGCAGGAACACATACAAATTGAGCAGGGCAGAGAGATAATAGTGCATCATGGCCGGCTCGATGATGCCGAATCTTTGAAAAAAAGTGTAAGAAACCAAGCCCGTGAGTACAAACGCCCCCAATGTGAACGCCGCCAGCCAGACCTGTATGCGGTTGCGCAGCGATGGCTTGTCTATGAAAGAAAATGCTGAGGCGCCGAACAAAAACCGCAGGCGATGGCCAAGTGCCGCCCATAATGCCGTGAGCGCCGTGAGCAGGATGAAAATGCCGGAAAAAAGCGATGCCAACGACAGTACATCCGGAGTTGGCGGCGCATCGGGTCGCCATAGCAAAGAAGCTTCATTGCCCGATAAATCGGCCGGTATGCGCAGCAATACCCTGTACCCCTGGGCGTCGTTCAGGATGACCAAATCAGGTACTTTGCCGCTCCGGTAAGCTTCTGTTTGCTCGTAAGAGCGCCCCTCGATGATGGATTGTTTCAACCGGGGATTGCCCGCCTGAATACTTTCTAAGCGATAGTTGTCCTTCAGGTAGGGGAGACGCTCCAACAATGGTGCAATCCCCCCCCTGAGGACTTCCTCCTGTACCGTGAAGGGTACGGGCGTGGAAAGAAGTGTAAGTAAGGTATCTTTTTCGGAGATGTCCCGGGCCAATTGCCGAAAATCTCCGACGGCTTTAGGAGGCTGTGGATCAGATAAAACCGCTTCTGTAAAGTAAAATGACTGCTTGATTTTCAGCTTTCCAAAACTACTGACGCCGTACGCAGCGCCTGCCGACAACACGGCTATCCAAACCGCCAGCCAGGTCAAATTGAGCGAGCGGCGTTCGAGAAAAAGGTCGAACAAACCGAGAAAGGCCAATAATAGCAGTCCTGTGCTTACCAACGACAACTCCGGCAATACCCAATATGCTACGGGCAGGGCAGCTGCAATACCGGCCAACAAACTTTTCATTCGGGAAACGGAGGGCAGACCGCTGCTTTCTACCTCCATCAGCAAGCGATGCACCACTACAAACAGCAGCTGAAGCCATACGGCAATGTTCAGCACGTAAAGCAATCCGGCTTTTCCTGCGCTGAAAATGGGGTAAAACCCCAAGATGGTATCCGACCGGACGACCATCGTTTTTAAAACCGCCAACACGCTCAACACTGCAAGCGAGGCCGAAAAATAGACGACAACGGAACGAAAAACTGGGTTTTTATGCTGAATCAAGCGGGGAGGAAACCTGCGATACGCCATCAAAACAACGGCCAATGCCAACAGCGAAGCCGCTATGCCTGATACGCCATTCCACAACCACATTTCGGGCAGGTCTGCCATACTCGCTTATTTGAAGCGCTAATGTAAGGAGAGAGTTTGGGATTTTGGAGGTTTCGGGTTGGAACGGGGGTTGTTTCGGGTTCAAGGTTTCGGGTTTCATCCGCCGAAGCCTTGGCGAAGGCGGGTTCAATGTTGGAACGGCTGCTGGCTACTGGCCACAAGCTACAAGCTGCAAAGCGCGAGTTGCTGATGGGCGCGGGGTTTCGGGTTTCATCCGCCGTAGCCTTGGCGAAGGCGGGTTCGCGTTTCAGTTTTCCCTCTCGTTCGCGGGATTTCGCGTGTTTCGCGTTCAAGGTTTCGGGTTGGAGCTGTGTTGCCTCGCATTCGCGGATTTTCACATTATTCGCTAAAATTCGCGTTCTGTGTTTCGGGTTCGCGGGTAGAAACCGCCTACCGAGAAACAGCTCACACATTCATCAAACCGCACAACTCCTTCACCTCCCGCACCGTTTGGCGGGCCTGTTCACGGATGCGCGCCGACGAAGCCTTTACTTGCTCTTTTACCGCCTTTTTATCAGACAGGAGTTCGGCCCTGCGCGCTCTGGCAGGATTGCTGATGGCCACCAGTCCCTCCGCCACAGCTTCTTTCAGGTCAACGTATTTCAGCGTGCCGGAGCGATAGTTCTCCATAAGCGCTTCGTGGGCCTCCATGCGACCGGCTGCCCGAAGCAGGGCAAACAGATTTTCCACGCCGGCGCTCATCACGCCTTCCTGCGCCGGCCCGGTATCGGTCACGGCAGAGGCTATTTGCTTGCGAATGCGCGCCTCATCGGCAAAGAGGTCAATATTGTGCTTCTCGCCGAGGCTGGCACTCATTTTGCGTGTGGGTTCAGCCGTGGACATCACCTTGGGGATTTCCGCCCACAGCGGTTCCGGCAGCACGAAGTACTCCTTGCCCACCTGCGCATTGAAGCGCTGCGCAATGTTGCGCGACAATTCCAAATGCTGCTCCTGATCTTTGCCCACCGGCACATAATCGGCCCGGTAAATCAGAATATCGGCAGCCTGCAAAACGGGGTAATCCAACAAGCCCGCCGAGATGAAAGCATCTTCCGCGTTTTCCTGATTCTGTTTGCTCTTGTCCTTAAATTGCGTCATCCGGCTCAACTGCCCATACGAAGTGAAGCAGTTGAAAATCCAGCACAATTCAGCGTGTTCGGGAATGAGCGATTGGACGAAGAGGTTTTCCGGCTTGATACCGGCAGCTATCAGGTTGATAATCAAGTCCCAGGATTGCTCGCGCAACTTTTTGGGGTTGAAGGGCATCGTCATGGCGTGGTAGTCCACAACGCCGTAAATGCAGTCGTACTCCTGTTGCAGCCGCACCCAGTTGCTGATGGCCCCGAAATAGCGGCCAAAATGCAACACGCCGGTGGGCTGAATGGCAGAAAGTACCTGCTTGCGCTTGTTTTCCATGACTGAAGCTGCTTGGATTTTGATTTTCGGAGTTTAGGACAAAACTGCCGTTACCGAAATTTCAATATTGACGAATTTGGGCAAGTTGGCCACTTCCACCAACTCCCGTGCAGGAGCCGTGTCGTCGTTGAAATATTCGGCATACACGCCATTGATGCGGCCAAAGTTGTGCATGTCTTTCACAAACACGCTCACCTTCACCACATGCTCGAACGTCAGCCCGGCAGCCTCCAGAATGGCTTTGATGTTTTCCATCACCTGCCGCGTCTCCGACTCAATATCGCCCGTCACCAAGTCGCCCGTAGCCGGATTGAGGGCAATCTGACCCGAAGCGTACAAGGTGTTGTTGGCTATAATGGCCTGATTATAAGGCCCGATGGGCGCCGGAGCGTGATCGGTGCGAACAATGCGCTTCATCAGGCTTCGTCGGCAGTCTTGATCAGCATTTTACCGCGGTAAAACGTGTTGCCGTCGGTGTCCTGATAAGTGCGGTGGTACATGTGTACTTCGCCGGTTGATTTGCAGGTGGCCAATTGAGGCATTTCTGCTGCGTGGTGCGTTCTGCGCTTGTTGCGGCGCTGCTTGGAGATTCTACTCTTAGGATGTGCCATTGTATTGACTAATTGTTGTTGTTATCGTTGTTCAATTGTTTCAAAACATTCCAGACCGGATTCTCTGTATCTTCCGGCGCTTCCAATTCCGGCTCCTCCGGCCACTCTTCCTCGTCTGTCCTCAAAATATAGCGGTCAAAAGCCTCCCGGTTGCATTCTACCGTCGGGTCATTTTCGCAATCGTAGGTTTTTACCATCGGAATGGCCAGCACGACATACTCGTACACATACGGCGAAACATCAAACTTCTGCGTGTCGGGATGAATAAAAACGACATCATCGTCGTCCGATTCCTCTTCCGTGCTGAATTTCACCACAAAACTGCGTTGATCGGCTATCGGCAGCTTAATGGGCGCCAAACAGCGGTCGCATTCCGTGTTCACCGTACCTTCGATGTCCAAATCAAGGACGAACATGCTCGGTTGTTTGTCAAATCGAAGGTGTACCCGCACATCTCCGTCCGCTACCGGCGAAGCTTCAAAACACGAAAAGAACTCCCTGTCAATGTGGAAGTTATAATCATAGACTCCGTGGCGCAATCCCTTCACAGGGATCAAATATTGGATCAGCGCGTCCATCTTGCCTTCGTTTTAATACTGCCCTCCTACGAGAGCGGGTGCAAAGGTAAGGTATTGAAATTCAATTTTGCAAACTTTTTGTGTGCAAAAGTTTTGTCTCATCCTACAAAAAGAGCTTTATTTTGATAAAAATTGGGGCGCCCCCGCCTCAATCGGCTACCACGGGTTCAGTCAGGCAGGGTAGCCTCAGGGCGGCGGGCCGGGCTGTCCACTGCATGGCGGCCTCCAGTAGAGCTGTTAGCTTTATCGCGCTATTGCAGCCCTAAAGCTAACAGCTCTATTCCCGACAGCCGCCATTTCGTTTCCATCCCTGGCGCGGCGGGCCAACTCACTCGCATCCAAGCGATTGTAACACATTCACTAATTCTTCCGCCGCATTTGCATCTTCACCCTCTTGCCTATATACGATCTGCGCCCGACTGTAAAACGGCCTGCGCTCTTCCATTTTTTTAGCTATAAATGCCAACCACTGCTCATCGGTTTCTAAGCCGGCCAGCAGCGGGCGCTTGTGGGGCTTGCGTTGCAGACGGCGCAACACCAATTCAGCCGGCGGATCGAGCCATACCGTAACGCCCTGCGCATTCATCCAGTCCATATTGTCGAAAAAACAGGGGGTTCCGCCGCCGCAGGAAATGACGGCTCGCTCCCGGTTGGAGGTCTCGTGCAGGGTTTGCCTTTCCAATTCCCGAAAATATGTCTCGCCCTTTTCTTCAAAAATCCGGGCAACACTACCTTCCTCGCGCTCCTCTATGAGGGCGTCCAAATCGTAGAAATCGCAATCCAGCGCAGCCGCCAGCCGCTTGCCGCTGTACGATTTCCCGCTACCCATAAAACCGATGATGAAGACGCGCATGTCTGTGGAAGGCAGCTACGAGCCGCGAGCCATGAGCTTCGAGTACTCTACTGGAGGAAACTCGAAGCTCGAAGCTCATAGCTCGCGGCTTTTATGCATTACAGTTTGTGGCGAAAAAGAATCAATCCATCTCCAGATCAATCCCCGATTGCTCATGCCAGGGCAAGCCCCAGGCGCCGAGGCGGTCGAGGAAAGGATCAGGATTGAACTGCTCTACATTGAACACGCCTTTGCCGGTCCAATGCCCCTGCATCATCATGGCTGCGCCCAATGCTGCCGGTACGCCGGTGGTGTAAGACACGCCCTGCGTGCCTGTTTCCTGATACGCGGCCTGGTGGCTGCAGTTGTTCCAGATATAGTAGGTCTGCTCTTTGCCGCCTTTGATGCCTTTGATGCGGCAGCCGATGGAGGTTTGGCCGGTGTAGTTTTCCCCCAGTTCGCCGGGATCGGGCAGCACCGCTTTGAGGAACTCCAGTGGAATGATTTCCACACCTTTATACATCACGGGGTCAATGCGGGCCATGCCTATATTCTGAATCACACGCAGGTGGGTGAGGTATTCGTCGCCGAAGGTCATCCAGAAGCGGGCGCGGCGCAGGGTAGGGTAGTTCTTGGTGAGAGACTCCAGTTCCTCGTGGAAGATGAGGTACGATTTGCGCGGCCCGATGTCGGGATAATTGATCATTTTGGCAATTTCGTGCGGCTCGGTTTCCACCCATTGGCCATCCTGAAAATAGCGGCCTTTCTGCGTGATTTCGCGGATGTTGATCTCCGGGTTGAAGTTGGTGGCAAAAGCCTTGCCGTGACTGCCTGCGTTGGCGTCTATGATGTCCAACTCGTGCATTTCATCGAAGAAATGATGGGCGGCCCGCGCCGTAAACACGCCCGTTACGCCCGGATCGAAGCCGCAGCCCAGCACGGCCAGCAAACCCGCGTCGCGGAAGCGGTCGTGGTAAGCCCATTGCCAGCTATATTCAAACTTGGCTTCATCTTTAGGCTCATAATTGGCTGTGTCTAAGTAATGTACGCCCGTTTCGAGGCAGGCGTCCATGATGGTGAGGTCTTGGTAGGGCAGCGCGACATGCAGCACCATAGCTGGCTGAAAATCGCGGATGAGGGCCACCAATTCGGGCACATTGTCGGCATCCACGCGGGCGGTGTGGAAATTGGGGTGCCCTGTATCGCGGCGCACCGCCTCGGCAATGACCTCGCACTTGCTTTGGGTACGGCTGGCCAAAAGGATTTCGGAGAATATCTCCGGATGTTGGGCGCACTTGTAGGCGGCTACCCTGCCGACTCCGCCGGCGCCGATGATGAGTAATTTGGACATTATTTCTTATTGTATTATTTCGGATTTCGGATTCAATATTCCGCATTCCGCGCTTGCACCGCCTACCGCCTACTGCTTACCGCCAACCGCTACTCCGGCCGCATCTGCGGAAAAAACAGCACTTCCTGAATGGTACTCTGGTTGGTCATCAGCATGGCGAGGCGGTCTATACCGATGCCGATGCCCGCCGTGGGCGGCATACCGAATTCGAGGGCGCGCAGAAAATCGTGGTCAATGAACATAGCCTCTTCATCGCCGCGATCCTTGAGCACTACCTGCTCCTCGAAGCGCTCGCGCTGATCTATCGGGTCGTTCAATTCTGAGTAAGCATTGGCCACCTCCTTGCCGTTGATCATCAGCTCGAAGCGTTCTACCAAGCCAGGCTTGGAACGGTGGCGCTTGGTGAGCGGACTCATCTCCACCGGGTAGTCGGTGATGAAAGTAGGCTGCGTGTAGAGCTTTTCGCATTTTTCGCTGAAAATTTCGTCCACCATTTTACCCACGCCCATCGTGTTGTCCACTTCAATGTGCAGTTGGCGGCACACGTCGCGCATGGCGGCTTCATCCATGCCGTACAGATCGAAGCCCGTGTGTTCTTTGATGGCGTCGAGGATGCCGATGCGTTGGAAGGGCGCTTTGAAACTGAGCACTTTATCGCCCACCTGCACATCGGTGGCGCCGTGCAGATCAAGCGCTACTTTTTCCAACAGTTGCTCGGTGGTTTCCATCATCCAGTTGTAGTCTTTGTAAGCCACATAAAATTCGAGGATGGTAAACTCCGGGTTGTGGGTGCGGTCCATGCCTTCGTTGCGGAAGTTGCGGCTGAATTCATACACCCAATCAAAACCGCCGACCACCAAACGCTTGAGATACAGTTCGTTGGCAATGCGCAGGTACATCGGTATATCAAGCGCATTGTGGTGGGTGATGAAGGGCCGGGCCGTAGCGCCGCCGGGAATATTTTGGAGTACGGGCGTGTCCACTTCGAGGGCGCCCCGGTTGTTGAGGAACTCGCGGATGCTGTTCACCATTTTGGTGCGCTGGATGAAAGTTTCCCGGATGCCTGCATTCACCACCAGGTCCACATAGCGCATGCGGTGCCGCAGTTCGGGATCAACGAAAGCGTCATACACATTGCCCTCGGCATCGGTTTTGACGATGGGCAGAGGACGCAGCGATTTGCAAAGCAGGGTAAACGATTTGGCGTGTACGGTGATTTCGCCGGTGCGGGTACGGAACACAAAGCCCTCTATACCAACAAAATCGCCGATGTCCAAGAGTTTTTTGAACAGTTCGTCGAACAGGCGTTTGTCTTCGCCGGGGCAGATGTCGTCGCGGCGCACATAAAACTGGATTCTGCCGGTAGAGTCCTGAAGCTCGGCAAAACAAGCCTTGCCCATATCGCGCACCATCATGATGCGGCCGGCAAGGCGGAGGTTTTCAAAGCCCTCGGCGCCGTCTTCGTAGCGGGCCTTGATGTCGGCGGCAAAAGCGTTGACTTCAAATTGCGGCGCGGGATACGGGTCTATGCCGAGATCGCGGATGGCCTGCAGGTTTTGTCTTCTTACGATTTCCTGTTCTGACAATTGCATTGGATAATTCTATTTTTGGAGGCGCAAAAGTAAGAGTTTCTGCAATAACTTATTGCCTAAAAATGCAACAAGCGCGTAGAGTATTCCAAAGGCTGCACTGTCTGCCGGGTTCGGGAGTCGGAGGGTATGAATTGCCAGGGCGTGGGCTGCTTGGACCAGTCAAAGGCTGTTTTTTCCAAATATCGCTTTCTATACTCTAATGGCGTGCAAGAGCGATATTTTTTAAAAAGCCGGTTGAAGTTGGCTAAGTTATTGAACCCCGATTTGGCCGAAATCTGAGCCACCGTATCGTCTGTATCTAAGAGGAGTTTGCAGGCATGGCCAATGCGGAGGTCCACCAAAAACTGTGTGAAACTGCGGAAAGCGTATTTTTGAAAAAAATGGCTGAAAGCGGACTCGCTCATGTGAACTTGTGCGGCCACATCGCCGATTTTGAAATCAGGATTGGTGAAGTGTTTCAGAATGCAGGCATAAGCCACCTGAATGCGGCTGTTCTCAGAGCGCTGCCCGCCGGGGAGGAAACCCTCGCTGGCCAAAAAAGTGGTATCACCCGACTCGGAGAGCAGATCGAGCAATTGAAAAAAGTCTATGATATTGGAAAAGCCCCGGTCTTCGGTGAGGCCCAATATGAGCGGCATGGCTTCCTCAAAGGTTTTGCCATGAAATTTGATGCCTTTGGAGGCCTCCTTCAGCAGGTTCCTTATTTTTATAAATCGCTCTTTTTGAAACATTTGCCCGCTGAAAAGGTCTATCGCGAACTGTATGGTCACTACCCGGTAAGGCTGCCCGCTGTCCTGCAAATGCTGATCGCCCTCCCATTTGTGGTAGAGGTACGGCCCCAACAGCACCAAGTCGCAATCGGTGTAGCGCTCGGTGGAATCTCCTACAATGCGCGTCCCCGACATCCCGACAATGAGATTCAATTCGTACTCCGGGTGGTTGTGGATGGGATAGTCGAATCCGTTGCTGATCGAGTCGAGTACAACGAAAACGTCTTGCGGTTTGAGCGGCGTGATTTCTTTATAAATGTTCATTCACAAAAGTACTATTTATTTGCAATATTATACCATAATCGCTTCTCTCGGCGGCTTATCTTTGCCTATACCAATAAAACCGGCGACACCATGAAAAGAGGCATACCTGCAATCCGTTTGATGAGTCTGATCTGCAATCGGTTGATTTTCTTGTTGTTAATCATCTTTTTTGGCAGCTTTTCGACAGCTACGGCGCAGTCGTTCAAAGTATCCGGCATGGTCGTTTCTCAGGAAGACAAGCAAGCTCTGATCGGCGCCACCATAGTAGAAAAAGGCACCAACAACGGAACCATCACCGATGTGGACGGGAGCTTTGCCCTCACCCTCGCTTCGGGGCAGGCAACGCTGTTGGTCAGTTATGTGGGGTTTGAAACCCAGACCATTGCCGTACAAAACCGCCCATTCATAGAAGTAGCGCTGGGGCCGGAATACAAGCTCATGCAGGAGGTGGTGGTGACGGGCTACAAACGCGAGATACGCAGCGACGTAACCTCGGCCATTGCATCGGTCAAATCCAGAGACATCGGCAAATTGGTCGTCACCGGCATAGATCAGGCATTGCAGGGGCAAGCCCCCGGCGTAGTTGTCACACAGGTGACCGGCTCGCCCGGCGACGACATATCGGTGCGCATACGCGGCGTGGGTACATTGGGCAACAACAACCCGCTGTATGTGATAGACGGTATACCTACTACCAGCGGCCTCAACATGTTTTCCATCACAGACATCGAATCGGTGGAAGTGCTGAAAGACGCGGCTGCTGCAGCCATTTACGGCGCGCGGGCTGCCAACGGCGTGGTGCTGATAACGACCAAACGCGGGAAATCGGGGGCGCCGGTGTTCAATTTTGAAGCATACAGCGGCGTGCAGGAGCCGGTTCGTTTGCCCCAATTGCTCAACGCCGATGAATACCTGATGCTCCGCAATGAGGCCATTGCCAATGCCAACCTGCTGCGAAACCCTGCCAACCAACTGCCCTCTTACGACCCCTCCATACTCGATACGCTGCCCGACAACAACTGGCTCGACATGCTTTTCAACCCTGCCCCCGTGCAGCGTTATGCGCTTTCGGCCAAAGGCGGCAGCGAGGCCGGCAATTACTACATCTCCGGCGAGTATTTTTCTCAGGACGGCATTTTCAAAGGTCAGGGCTTCGACAAATACCAGGTGCGTTTCAATGGCGAAATCGGCAAACGCTTGTTCCGCGTGGGCAATCAGTTGGCATTTTCTCATACCGACCGCAAGGTCATCAACGGCTCCGGCGACGGATTCGGCCCCGGCAACGAACTGAGCGGCATCCGGTACGCGCTCATCGCATCGCCTGTGTTTCCGGCGCGTTACCCAGACGGCAGCTACATCAACGTCACTTCTGATCTGGGCGACCCCGTGCTTTTTGGAGACGGCAACGCCAATCCGCTGGCATTCATCGAAAACACCGACTGGACCATCAAGCGCTATCGCGTTTTCGGCAGCGTGTTTGCCGAGTTGAACCCGCTGGACGGGCTGAGACTGCGCAGTACCATCGGCGGCGATTTCCTGTTTGAGCGCGAAAAACTGTTCAAAAAACGGTTGTCGCCGGCAGTTTACGACCCCACTTCGCTCAACGAGGGCAGGGTGTTCAATCAGACCTTGGTGTGGAACAATACCATTGACTTCAACCGCACGTTCGGGGGGCATCGCATTGCCGTGCTGGCCGGTATGGAGGCCATCCAAAATCATACGGATTACCTCGGCGCATCGGCCAACAACTTCCGGCGCACCGACCCGCTGTTCCGATACATCAGCGCCAGCATTCCGGCGGAACTCAACAACATCGGCGCATCGGGCATTGCCACCGAGTGGGCACTCTTGTCGTGGTTCGGTCAGGTGGGATATTCCTACAAAAGCCGCTATGTACTGAGCGCCGCCGTTCGCCGCGACGGCTCTTCCCGCTTCGGCAAAAACAACCGCTGGGGCACCTTCCCTTCTTTCTCGGCTGCCTGGAACATATCCAACGAGCCGTTTTTTCAAAATGTCCGGTTCATTTCCAGCCTGAAAATACGCGGAAGTTGGGGGCAGTTGGGCAATCAGGAAATAGGCATTTATCCTTACAGTTCCCTCGTCAATATCGGAGAGTTTGTTTACACCTTCGGCGGCAGTGCGGCCACCGGCGCCACCGTGGTGGAAACCGGCAACAGCAACATCAGGTGGGAAACGAGCACACAGCAAAACATTGGTTTAGACCTCAGTCTGAAACAAGACCGGCTCAGCCTCACCCTTGATGCTTTCCGCAAACGCACCGATGATATTCTCGTGCGCGTGCCCGTTCCGCAGGCCGGCGGCGCTACCCGGCCACCTTTCGTCAATGCAGCCTCGGTAGAAAACAAAGGTTTGGAGGCCGCTCTCATTTATCGCAATAAAATAGGCGGATGGAACTACAACATCGGCGCCAACATTACCACCGTGCGCAATCAGGTGCTCTCCATCGCCGACAGCGAGCCGATACTGGGCGGCTTCGGCCTGTCCGACGGCCCCATCACCCGCACAGAGCCGGGCCATCCCATCGGTTCGTTTTTCCTGTGGCAAATGACCGGGCTGTTTCAGTCGCAGGAGGAAATTGCCGCCGCTCCTTTTCAGACGCAATTCACCCGGCCGGGCGATGTGCGCTTTGCCGACATCAACGGCGACAACAAGATTGACGACAAAGACCGCCTCCATGTGGGCAATCCTTTTCCTGATTTTACCTACGGCGTTTCGCTGGGCATCAGCAACAAGATATTCGATTTTTCAGCCCTCGTTCAAGGGGTGCAGGGCAATGATGTTTATTTCCTTTATGGCAATTTTGCTTATGAAACTCAACTGCGCGGCTTCAATTCCTACCAGGACCTGCTCCGGCGTTGGACGCCCGACAACCCCAATACCGACATACCCAAAGTGAGTGTGGACGACCGCAACGGCAACCGCCGGGTTTCTACCCGTTTCCTGCTCGACGGCTCGTACATGCGCGTCAGAAACGTGACGATGGGCTGTAATCTCAAGGATGTGCTCCAATGGAAAGGCATCGGCAGCCTGCGCCTGTATGTGACGGTGCAAAATGCCCTCACTTTCACCAAGTATCCCGGCCTCGATCCTGAAATTCAGGCCAATGCCAACGACACGCGCGGTTTGGGGCTTTCTTCCGACCTCAGCGTGGGCATTGACTGGGGTACGGTGCCCGCGCCCCGATCATGGATTGCCGGCATTCAGGTGGAATTTTGATTAAAATCCTGAAAATGAATCAGATGAAAAACTTCGTGAACCTTCTTTTTACTCCCGCAAGCACCCTTCTGACCGGGCTGCTCGCATCGTTGCTGCTGCTCAATGCCTGCAACGGGATTTTGGACAAAGAGCCGATTGCCACTTTGGACGCAGGTTCCTTTTTTCAATCGGAGGCCGATGCCGTGCAGGCGCTCAATGCCGCCTATCGCCCGCTGCTGTTCAACAACGCCAACGGCAATTTTTACTGGGCTTTCGCCGTCATCACTGCCGATGAAGCCATCACCGGCGGCGACGGTTCGCGCCCCGGATTGGTAGAACTCGACGCTTTTACCTACACTCCGCGAACGGAGGAGTTCAACACTTTCTGGAGGTTGCAATATCAGGGCATCACGCAGTGTAATCTAGTATTAGACAACATTGACAAAATAGACATGGCGCAGGCTCGGCGCGGCCAGATTCGGGGCGAGGCGCTGTTTTTGCGCTCCTACTACTATTTTCTGTTGGCGCAGGTATTCGGAGATGTGCCTTTGTTTACCAAAGTGACGCCGCCCGACCAACTCAAAGTGCCGCGCACGCCTAAAGCGCAGGTGTATGCCCAAATACAGCGCGACTGTGAGGAGGCCGCCGCTTTGCTTCCTGCCGTGCAGCCGCCCGCTTCGACAGGCAGAGCCACCCGAGGCGCCGCGTATGCGCTGGCCGCCAAGTCGTATTTGTACGAAAGCAAATGGGACAAAGTGCTCGAAAATGTGGCCAAAGTGAAAGACCTGGGCGTGTATGATCTGATGGCCGACTATCGCCACAATTTTGAAATCAACACGCAAAACAACGCGGAGTCGGTGTGGGAAATACAGCACACCGGGATAGGGCTGGGCTTGGGCAATTTCCTCAACCAGTGGTGGATGTCGCGCAAACTCCTCGGCTACGGCTTTGCTGAAGTGACGCCGGCTTTCGCCAACGGCTTTGAAACCGGCGACCCCCGTCGCAGATTCACCGTAGCCGCCAACAATGATCCTTATTTTGGGGCCACTTACAAAAACTCGTTTTCCTCCACTTTCTTCAGCCCGCGCAAATATCTTCAGGACACCGCCTCCGTAGCGCAGGCCCCCGATGGAGACATCAATTACACGGCCATCCGTTTTGCAGAAGTGCTGCTATGGGAAGCCGAAGCGCTGAACGAATTGGGGCGAACTGCCGACGCGCAGGCCCCGCTGGAACGCGTGCGCGCCCGTGCCCGCGCTCAGGCAACCACCCCTGCTACTGCCTTGCCCGCTGTGACAACGGCCAATCAGGAAGAAATGCGGCAGGCCATTCGCCGCGAGCGGAAGGCCGAGCTGGGCTTCGAGTTGCACCGCTTTTTCGATCTGGTGCGATGGGGCATTGCCAAAGATGTGTTGCCCGGTTTCCAGGCAGGCAAACACGAGGTATTCCCCATCCCGCAAACAGAGATGGATTTGAATGCTCAGTTGGTGCAAAATGCGGGATACTAAATTGATTTACAGCGATATATCGTCTTATGAAAAGATTTTATAACCATATCGTAATATGCTTTCTTGGCTGCATACAGGTCGCATTCGGGCAGGCAGGCCAGCTCGCCGTTCCCCGCGTGGACATGATGCCCAACCAACCCACTCCCTACAATGTGCGCGACTGGAAACAGGTGGCCATGCGCTACGATTCCTTTGTGTATGATGTGCAAAAAACCGGGCAATACCTGCCTTTGACCTTCATCAATCCCGCCGGCGTCAACTATCCGCAACGACCGTCTTTCAGAATGCACACTTATGTGGGTACCAACTCGCCTTTCGGAAACGAGGCCATCAATGTACTGCCCTCTTTGGTGGGTGCAAGTTTGGTCGGGATTGACAAAAGCAATCAATTCGGCAGAAACTGGGTGCTGATGGCGCAAGATTTTTTTAATAAAAACAACGGCGAGAACCTCTATCTCAACGCGCCCTCCACCACCAGCGGCCAAGACTGGTGGTACGATATGATGCCCAATGTGTATTTTTATCAACTGTACGACCTCTATCCCGATATGGGGGGCGAGGCCGGATTTCAGTTTACCAATATTGCCGACCGTTTTGCGCAGGCCGTGCGGGCTATGGGCGGAAACGACGCGCCCTGGCAACCCGCCTACATGAACTACCGCGCCTGGAGGTTCGCCACCATGCAGCCCAATGCCACCGGCGTACCGGAACCTGAAGCTGCCGGGGCTTTTGCCTGGGTGCTGTACCATGCCTGGAAAGAAACGGGCAATGCAGAGTACCTCAAAGCAGCGGAGTGGTCGCTGGAGTTTTTGAACGAATGGGCTTTCAATCCATCCTACGAATTGCAATTGCCCTACGGTACGCTCATTGCCGCGAAAATGAACGCCGAATTGGGTACCGGCTACAACGTGGGGAAAATGCTCAACTGGTCATTCGACCGGGGCAACCTGCGCGGCTGGGGCACCATCACGGGGACATGGGGCGGCTTCAATGTATCGGGATTGGTGGGCGAAGCCAATAATGCAGGCAACGATTACGCCTTCCAACTCAACGGCGTGCAGCAGGCGGCGGCACTCGCTCCGATGGTGCGCTACGACAAGCGCTATGCCCGAGCCGTTGGCAAATGGATGCTCAATCTCAGCAATGCCACCCGCTTGTTTTACCCCGGTTTCCTGCCCGCCAACTTGCAGGATGCCTCGGCATGGTCGGCCATTCATGACCCCGATCAGGTGATAGGTTACGAAGCGTTGCGGCAGGTGTGGCAGGGCAATTCCCCGTACTCTACCGGCGATGCGGTGAACGGAGGCTGGGCCGCCACCAATCTGGCTTTGTACGGTTCTTCTTCCATCGGTTATCTGGGGGCGATTGTTGAAAAAACCAACGTGGACAGAATCCTGAAAATAGACGTACTGAAAACCGATTTTTTCCGCGAGGAGGCCTATCCTACCTTTTTATTTTACAACTCTTACAGCACCGCCCGGTCTGTGCAATGGGCAGTGGGCGATGCCGCATCGGATATCTACGATGCCCTTTCCGGGAATTTTATTTTGCAAAATGTGAGCGGCGTCGTCAACCTCAACATTCCGGCCAACGAAGCCGTATTAGTCAGTATATGCCCGGCCGGCGGCGTCATTACTTACGATAAAAACAAAATGCTGGTCAACGGCGTGGTGGTGGACTATCGCCAAAACGCCCAGCCATACACCGCTGCTCCGCGCATCAAATCCCTCGCCTCAACGGCCAATCCGCTGCAAATCGGAGCCGGCGCCACCCTGTACTGCACGGTGGAGGATGCCGACTCTGAACAATTCAGTTACCAATGGACGACCAATGCCGGCGCCATAACGGGCACCGAGGGCGAGGTGAGTTTCACCGCGCCGACTCAGGCGGGCGAGGTGCGCATCGAAGTCATTGTGGCCGATCCGCAAGGCAATGCAGATACCGCTGTGCTCTTGTTGGAAATCGTACCCGAAATCAATCTGCCGCCGGTCATTGCCGGTATTCAAAAAAGCGCGCCTTATGCCGCTCCGGGCGAAACCCTGCAACTGAGCTGTCAGGCCGCCGACCCCAACAACGACGCCATTACTTACGCCTGGACGGCCTCCGGCGGGAGCTTCAGCGGATCGGGCAGCAGCCTGAACTGGACCGCGCCCGCCGCTCAGGGCATTTATCAAATATCGGTGACGGCTTCCGATCCTGCCGGTCTGAGCGCATCGGCAAGCACGCAGATGCTCGTAAAAATTTTCAATCCGACGCCGGGCAACCTCATCGCTCACTATCCCTTCACCGGCAATGCCCAGGATGTGAGCGGCAATCAGTTGCACGGGCAGGCGATGGGCGCGGTACTCACCCAAGACATGTTCGGCACGGCCCAAAGAGCCTACTATTTCAACGGCGGTTCGCAGCATATTTCGGTGGCCAACAGTCCTTTGCTCAATTTTCAAAACGGCATCACGGTGAGTTGCTGGTTCAATCCCGGCGCATTGCCCGACAGGGAATCCTTCCTGCTCTCGCACGGCAGTTGGCAAAACCGCTGGAAGCTCTCCATCACCCCCAGCCGGCTGCTCCGCTGGACCATCAACTCGGTGAGCGGCATTGCCGACTTGGACGCCCTCATACCGCTCAAAACCGACACCTTTTACCATCTGGCCGCCACCTACGACGGCAGCACGATGGCGCTGTACCTCGGCGGAGAACTGCACAGTTTCAAAGCCCTCAGCGGATTGATGCGCACTGCCGCCCTGCCCTTCCTGATGGGGCAAATGCTGCCGGGCGATGCCAATTACAACTTCCGGGGCGTGATAGACGAGGTGAAAATTTTCAACTACGCGCTCGTCCCGGAATCCGTCAACATGCTGTACCAACAGGAAGTGACCTCCGCGACGGACGGCAGGGCGCAACAAGCGGGCCGACTGATGGTATTTCCCAATCCGGCTGCCGACCACATTCAGGCTGTATTGCCCGATCATGGGGGCCTTGTTCAGCATGTTTTGTGCTATGACATCGCTGGTCGTATTGTGTTGGAACAAAGGGATTTAGGCGGAAGCCAGATGGTCTTGGATATCAGTGCTCTGCCGCCGGGAGCATACACCATTCACGCCCTGAGCGAGCGCCGCCGCTACACCGCCCGCTTTGTCAAAATGTAACCATTTATTCACTAACAATAAAATCGGAAATAACAATGAGGCAGTATCTATTACTCATGTTTGTATGGCTTCTTGGCTTAGCCGGGACTGCCTACGGGCAAACGCCTGCCGCGCATTACGCCTTTACGGGCCATGCCAAAGACGGTTCGGGTTTTGCCAACCATGCTGCTGTCAACGGAGCGAATCTCACGCAGGACCGCTTCGGGATAGCCAACCACGCCTTCTTTTTTGACGGCGAACAGAGCGGGCTGACGGCGCCCAATGCCGCACATCTCAATTCGGCCAACGCTACGATCAGCTTCTGGATCAACCCGGCATCGTTTCCGGCGCAGGGCGAAGCCTACCTGCTCTCCTTCGGCGGCTGGCAACAGCGCTGGAAAATTTCATTGCCCGGCCACGGCAAACCCGTTTTTACCACCCACTCCAACGGTGCTTGTTGCAGCGACATGGACTCCAACTCGCCGCTGCCTGCCAACGTGTGGACGCATGTGACGATGGTTCACAACGGCACGCAGAACATCATCTATTTCAATGGTGTAGAGGTGAATCAGAAAAGCGTGAACGGCGCCCTCGATCCCACCACGCACCCCTTGGGCATCGGTTATGATCCGATAGACAATGCCAATTATTTTCATGGCGCGTTGGACGAGGTGATGCTCTTCGATCAGGCTTTGAGCGCTGCCGAAATTGCCGCCTTGTACAACCAGCAAAACACGCCTCCTACGACGGACGACAGCACAGTGGCCTCGTACGCCTTCAAAGGAAACGGCGCCGACGGCACGCCTTTCGGCAACCACCTCGACCTGAGTACCGCTGCCCTGAGCACCGACCGGTTCGGGTTCGGAAAAAGCGCACTGCTGTGCAACGGCCAATCCTCGGAGGCCAAAGCTCCCAACAGCAACCAACTCAACTCGCCGTACGCAACGGTCAGTTTTTGGGTGAAAGTGAACAACCTGCCCGGCAACGGAGAAGCCTTCCTGCTCTCCTTCGGCGGCTGGCAGGAACGCTGGAAAATCTCGCTGCCGCCCCACGGTAAACCCGTGTGGACCACCAATCACTCCAACGGCATCTCCGATATGGACAGCGGCGACGGCAACGCCCTGCAACCCGGCGTATGGACGCATGTAACGATGGTACACGATGGAGCCAAAGACAAGATTTTTATCAACGGCGCTCAGGCTGCTGAAAAAAATGTGGCAGGCACGCTCAACAGCACCACCCATATTCTGGGCCTCGGCTACAATCCGATAGACGGCGGCAACTGGTTTGACGGCTCGCTTGACGACATACAACTCTACAATTACGCCCTCTCCGACGCAGAAATCGCTGCCCTGTATGCCGCTCAGGCTGCTTTCCCCGGCACGCCTTCCAACCTCGTAGCGCACTACAGCCTCAACGGAGACGGCAACGACGATACTCCATTGAGCAACCATGCTGCCTTGGAAAACGGCGCTGCTGCTGTGGCCAATCGCCACGACTGGGCCTCCAATGCCCTGGAAGGCGCGGCTCTGGCCGACAACTCACCCGCTTTGCAGTCCGATCATACCACCATCAGTTTTTGGGTCAGGCCCAACAGCTACCCTGGCAGCGGCGAGGTGTATCTGATGTCGAACGGCGGCTGGCAGGAGCGCTGGAAAATCTCCATGCCTTCGCACGGCAAGCCCGTATTCACTACCCACTCCGGCGGCGCCTGCTGTGCCGATATGGATTCGGGGGGCAACAACTCCCTGCCCATCGGCGAATGGACGCATGTCGTCATGGTGCATGACGGCGAAAAAGACAAAATTTTCTTCAACGGCGTGCTGATGAACGAGCGCAATTCGCCCGGCGCTTTGGACAAAACCAAACATCCGCTGGGCATCGGCTTCGATCCCATTGACGGGGGCAGCTACTTCGACGGCGCGTTCGATGATGTGCAGATTTACAACACAGCCCTGAGCAATGCCGAAATTGCGGCCCTGTACGACGCTCAAAATCAAGCACCTACGGTGGGCGGTAATTTGGTGGCGCATTACGCCTTCAGCGGCAACAGCCGCGATGAAACCGCGTACAGCAACCACGCCTCCGCCTCCGTGCCCGGCAAAGACCGTTTCGGCAAGGCCAACAAAGCCGCCGCTTTTGACGGTGAATTTACGGAAGTGAAGGCCGACAATTCGCCACAACTCAACTCGCCGCAAACCACCGTAGCTTTTTGGGTCAGGCCCAACAGTCTGCCCGGCAACGGAGAAGCCTTCCTGCTCTCTTTCGGCGGCTGGCAGGAACGCTGGAAAATTTCGCTGCCGCCCCACGGCAAACCCGTATGGACCACCAATCACACCAACGGCATCTCCGACATGGACAGCGGCGACGGCAACGCTTTGGAAGTGGGCGAATGGACGCATGTAGCAATGGTACATGACGGCCTCAAAAATCTCATCTACATGGATGGCGCTTTGGTGGCTCAGAAAGATGTAGTCGGCAACCTGAACAACACCACCCGTTCCTTCGGCATGGGCTACAACCCCATTGACGGCGGCAACTGGTTTGACGGCTTATTGGACGAAGTGCAGGTTTACAACACGGCCCTCTCGGCAGCAGAAATAGCCGCACTTTACACCGCTCAATCACAGGATGGCGGTTCCGGCGACGATGAGGCGCCCTGCTCTCCGCTCAACCTCACGGCAGGCGTCAGTTTCAATAATGTCAGTTTAGACTGGCTGCCCGCTACCGACAACGTGGGCGTAGTGGCCTACAATGTTTATATAGACGGCGTTACGGCGATCTCTACCGCACAAACCACCGCGTACTTCCCGGGGCTGACTCCTCTCAGGCAGTTTGAGTTCGGCGTGACCGCCATAGATGAGGCCGGCAACGAGTCATTACCTACCACTTTGCGCGTCACCACCGGCCCCGATGAAAGCCCCGATGTGACGCCGCCCACCATGCCCGGCAATCTCGCCGGCTCGCCGAGCTTCAATGCTGTGCTGCTGAGTTGGACGGCTTCCACCGATGACAGGCAGGTGGCCGGGTACTACGTTTGGGTGGACGGCGATCTCTTTGCCACTGTTTCTGCTGCCACACTTTCCGTATTAGTGGGTGGTCTGGAGCCGCTTACGCTGTATTCGTTTGAAGTGGCGGCATTCGACATGGCCGGCAATGTTTCCGAAATTGCCGAAATCACGCTCAGCACCACCGCCCCGCTCGATACCGGCGAACCCGGTTTGGTGGCCCATTATCCCTTCGACGGCAATGCCAACGATGCCACGCCTTACCAGAATCACGGCGTTATTGGGGGCAACCCCACTTTTGAGACGCCCAACCACGCTCATGGCGGCGCTTTCAACATTCGTTTTGACGGCGTGCAGGATTCCGTGCTGGCGCCCAATGCCGTGCAGTTGATTTCTGATTTCACCACCGTTTCGTTCTGGATTCGGGTGGATGATCGCAACTTGGCCGATGCAGAGGCGTATGTGCTTGACTTCGGCCACTGGAATCAGCGCTGGAAAATTTCGCTGCCGCAACACCTCAAAATTGTGTGGACAACCAACAGCAACAATGCGCAATTCACCAACTTCATCTCCGACATGGACAGCGGCGACGGCAACGAAATGGTGCTCGGCTTTTGGTGGTACGTCACGATGGTACACGACGGACAGTTTGACATCATCTACGTCAATGGTCAGGAAGTGAACCGCAAACCGGTCATCGGCAAGCTCAACAGCACCGGCAGGCCCTTGTGTTTCGGCAACAACCCGATTGAAGGCGGCCAGTATTTCATCGGCGCTTTGGACAATGTGAAAATTTACAACAAAGCGCTCACCGCATCCGAAATATCGGCCCTGTTTGCCACCGGTACCAGCAGCGCCAAAGAACCCGATTTTGCAGCAGCTTATATTGAATCGGCATTTCCCAATCCCGCAACTGAAACGCTGACGGTGCGCCACAGCCTGCCTTCCGGCCAAGACCTCCTGCTCAGAGTTTTTGATCTGACGGGCCGCCAGTTGGATGCCGTTCAGATAGGGCGCGCAGAGGTGGCTTCGGGCCAATTCCAACTCGATGTTCGGAAGTACCCGGCCGGCTCTTATTCGCTCAATTTTATTTTGGGAGGTAAAAACATCGGCTCGTTGAAATTCAATAAGCAATAACCGATGTCCCTGATCTGCAGGCGCCCCATTCCTAAGGGACGCTTGCAGATCAGGACCTCTTTTTATTTAACAGCCAATCAGTCAGTCTCTCAGGTCATGGTCGAACGTTTTCCTCAAAATCCTATTTTGACAAAAGCAGACATACGGCCCAGCCATCCCGACTGGGTGGTGGAATGTGTGCTCAATCCGGGGGTTTTTCGCTTCGATGGTAAAATCTGGCTCTTGTTGCGCATCGCTGAGCGCCCTGTTCAGCGGGCCGGCATGGTCTCATTTCCGGTGATGAACGGCGACGGTAAATTCCATATCATGGAGTTTTCGCTCAAAGACTCCCTGCTCGATTTGTCGGACTCCCGAATGGTGGGCTACAACGGCGCCACCTACCTCTCCACCATGTCGCATCTGCGTTTGGTGTGCAGCGAGGACGGCGTGCATTTTCGGGAACCGGAAGACTTGCCTGCACAAATTTTTGGGCAGGGAGCGCTCGAAACCCTCGGCATAGAAGACTGCCGGGTGAGTTTTATAGACGGCGCCTACCACCTGACTTATACGCAGGTGTCGGAAAACGGGGTGGGGGTAGGATTGATGCGCACCCAAGACTGGCGGAATTTCAGCCGGGACGGCATGATTTTGCCGCCGCACAACAAAGACTGCGCCCTGTTTGAAGAAAAAATAGGCGGGCGATATTATTGCCTGCACAGGCCCTCCGGCCTCGGTCCCGGCGGCAATTTCATCTGGATGGCCGCTTCGCCCGATCTCCAGCACTGGGGGCGGCATCAGTGCATCCTCAATACCCGCGAAAAGTGGTGGGACAGCGTTCGCGTGGGCGCCGGGGCATCGCCGATCAAAACTTCGGAAGGCTGGTTGGAGATTTATCATGGCGCCGATCATCGGCACCGGTATTGTCTCGGCGCGGTGCTGCTCGATCTGCACGATCCATCCAAAGTACTGGCCCGCTCCAAAGACCCGCTGCTGGAACCGGTTTATGACTACGAGCAAAGCGGCTTTTTCGGCAATGTGGTTTTCACCAACGGCCATATTGTGGACGGCGACGCCATTACGATTTATTACGGCGCTTCGGATGAGGTGATCTGCGGCGCGACGCTCTCGGTAGAAGGGGTGTTGGCGGCGCTGCTGAGGGGGGATTAGTCCACCACCTTTCCGCTTTCGAGGTCAAAAAAGTGCATTTTATCCAGGCGGGAACCGGCATTACAGCTGTCAGCCTTGGGCTGTACATCGCCCAAAAACGTCACGCCTTTTTCCTCACAGGGGGAACAGCCTGCCACTCGGGGTAGGCTGTTCCCCCTGCCCCAAAAACACGCTACGTTTTTCGGCACTTGCAATCGGCAGTTTCGGCCGTATGAATGCGTTCAGGCTGTAGCCCAAAAACACGGCAAACCCAAGAGCAACGCGGGGACCGGCATTACAGATTTTAGGAGATGGACGACAGAAAAACCGGAAAGAACCGCGCCACGGCGCGGCGTGATTTTTGGTTCTTTTCATCCAGGAAAAGAACAACACTACGGCGCATCACGGCATTGAATACAACTATCAGCCTTGGGCTGAACATCGTCCGAAAACCGTCACGGCCTTTTCCCCACAGGGGGAACAGCCTGCGCCTGCCACTCGGCTTAGTGAAGGGGTGACTCAGCCTGTTTCAACGGGGTAGTCACCCCTTCGCTATGCTGGAAACATCCCCGCCGAAAAAAAACAAAAAAAATTCCCCGCCAAAACTTGCCGGTTTCAAAAATTCCGTTTTCCTTTGCCTTCGTAATAATAACCCACAACCCTTGAATTGTATGAAGAATTTAATTTTGCCCCCCCCCCGGAAATGTTGGTATAAGTTTTGATTTGACCGTCAAAAAGCGCCGACCAAGCCCCGGAATCCCAAAATGGCTGCCGATGCTCTCCGCAGTTTTGCTGCTGCTCGCCTGTTGTTTGCCCCGCACTGCCCATGCGCAGGGTGCCTGCGGCGAATGGGCTCAGACAGCCATTGGTGCGCCATTGTCCAGCTCGGCTCAATTCGACGCCTGCGCGCCGGGAACCATCACCATTACTTCTGCCGGTGCGGGCAGCAGCAGCGCCGACAAGCAATATATGGTGCAGCGCGAACTTTGCGGCAATGGAGAAATCGTAGTAAAAATAGAAAGCATCAGCAATGGGCGCGCCGGCTTGGAAATACGCGCCGACAATGCACCGGGGGCCGTCAAGGCCGGCCTGAAAACGCCTTTGAGCAGTACGCTTACGCGCTACCTCCGCAATGCTCCCGGTACGGCGCAATCTGCAAGCTCCATTAATGCTATCGGCCACCGCTGGCTGAGATTGGTGCGCAACGGGAGCAACATCCAGTTGTTTTGGTCTCCGAATGGGACCAATTGGACATCAGCCGCTTTATATACCAATATGGCCCTGCCCGCCTGCGCCCGCATCGGCATCTATGTGGAGAGCAACAACGCCTCCGTCGCCACCGGGGTGTTCAGCAACCTGAGCGTCAGCGAGGTCAACCCCCCAGCCACCACCTTCTCCTTCGCCGCCGGCAGCCTGAGCGCCGATGCGGGCGAAGAAGTGCAGGTGTGTGTGAACATAGCCAATCCCTGTGCCTGTGCGCCGGCCTCGGTGCAGGTGGCCTTGCAGGGCAACGCCGCTCCGCACCTGTCGGGTTTCAGTACGCAGACCCTGCAGTTTCAGTCGGGCGACATGCAAAAGTGCTTTTCGCTCTCTACCGCCGCCGCGCCGGGCGACGGCTCTTACACCCTGATCCTCCAAAACCCCACCGGAGGCAATGACGCCGCCATAGGCGCGCAGTCGGCCCTCGCGGTTGCCGTCACAGGCGAGCCGGCAACGCCGACGGACTGCCCCTGGGCCGGGCCGGACAGGGAGATGTGCCGGGGGGATACCATCACCATTGGTTGCATTCCGCCCGACTCATTAAACGGACTCTGCTTTTACTGGTGGCCACAGGAAAACATGGAGCAGCCATCCTCTGCCCAAACCAGAGTCTGGCCAGATGAGGATACACAATATGTGGTGTATGTAACCGACGATCAGGGGCATTTGCATGGCATTGATACTGTAAACATCACCGTGTTGCAACCGGGAGCGCTTCGCATCAGTCCCAATCCTTCGTATCTGTGTAACGGCGCGCCGGATACGCTTCGGACAAGCGGAAGCTTTGCAACCTATCTTTGGTCAAGCGGCCAAACGAGCGCCGACATAGTTGTTTCTACGCCGGGTACTTATCGCGTTACGGCTACCTCTGCCGAAGGTTGTGAAGTAGTGGATTCCGTTGTTGTGCAGGCTTTTGATTTTCAGGCACAACTCACGCCTCAAAACCCCGTTTTTTGCCAGGATTCCATTAAATTTACTGCAACTTCCAACGCTCACACCATGGGCTGGTATGTGGAAGGCGAGCTTATGACATACAGCAACGAATTTGTAATGCACTGGATAGCGCCGGTAGAAGCAGTGTTTTATGGCCCCGGTGGTTGTAGGGAAGTCAGGCATATTGAGTTTTCGCGCGCCATAGAGGATGTTGTGGTTTTTCCGGCACAACCTGTCATTTGTTTTGATGACACGCTGACCTTAACGGCCGCGCCGGGATTTGCTACATATCGCTGGTATGATGATGAGGGCGGATATTTACTTTCCAATACGCCTTCCGTGCAGGTCACCCAACCGATGATACACTATATTGAGGTGACGGATGCCAACGGCTGCGTTTTTGGAAAAGAGGTGGAGATCAATTACGCTCCGGCCATCGAATCGGAAATTGCTGTGGATTTTACTTCCATCTGTTTTCAGGAGCCGGGTTTCGTACCCCCGCCAGGTGTGAGCAGGCCCAAAAGCACACAACAGCAATGCGCCGCACTGGCAGCTTTGGATGCCGGCGAGGGCTTTGTTACTTATGTCTGGAGCAACGGCGCTTCCGGGCGCAATATTCAGGTAGATGAGCCTGGCGAATACGCCGTGACCATTACTGATGCTTCCGGTTGCACGTTCTCGCCGCGGCCTGTAATCGTTGCACCTTGCACAGACCCACCGTTTGCTTTCACACCCGGTACAGCGCCGGTCATAAGTTGTACCACCCCTGCGAAACTGTCGCCGGGAGCGGGTTTTGCACATTATTCGTGGTCTGATGGAAGCACGCTGGACACACTGACCACCACATTGCCGGGCCTTTATACCGTTACGGTCACGGATTTCAACGGTTGTCAGGCTGTGCAAAAATACCAATTGGACATAGCGGACGCCAATGCGACAGTGGACTTGGAATTATTCAAACCTGCTGCATTGGCGGGCAATACCACCACCCTCGTCGCGGACGAAGACGCTGTGGGCGGCATGACCTTTGTAAATGCCGATAACGATGACAAAGACAAAATTTTCGATATAGACGACAAAGATGTGACCAACGGTGATGATGACCTGATGCGCCTCCGGCTCAAATTGGACCCGGCAGGCATGACGACGCGTACCGTTACTTTACGCGCCTTATCGGGAGGCAATACAGTGAAAATATGGCGCTCGAATACCAAAAAAGCAGGAGAGTACATCTTGGGAACGCCTGTTGAACTGACCCAGCCGGATGGCAGCTTTTTTGTTTTGGACTTATGGGTAGAAGGCGTAAAAGCGCATACCCGGCAACGGGAAACCATACTGGTACTGGAATGTGCCGGTCCGCAGGCTTCCCTGTGTTTGCAAAGCGACTCCGTTTCCCTCACCATTGTAGGGCTGAAAGAACTGGCATGGAAAGGACGCAACAATGGATTTGACGGAGGCGCCAACCAAAGCAATACCCTCGATACCGCCGATCCCAATTTTCCCGGCAACCTCAAAAATACAGACAATTCGCCGCTACGAAGCTATCGGGTTTTTCCGGATATGCGCATCATCAACGGCACTGCATTTCCCTCGATCTTAACATCTCTGCGAGACTCTGTCGAGTTGTGCCTTGTTTTATCGGTGCCGCCGACAGAGCCTTTCCACTTATACCTGAAGACCTTTGACGTGGATGACCCCAGCGCGAACAACAAGCCTGTGGACCCCAACGACAAGACAAAAAATCCGGGCATATACGATGCAACGGCCAATACCGGAACCTACGTTTACGGCCCTCCACTCACTTACGACAAAGACAACGACAATAGGGGAATCATCTTTCAGGCGCCTGCAGCACCTTGTCCTTTTGGGTTATTGGAAGGTGATACCAACTTCGACGGCATGGTGAGCCTGAGTTTTCAACCCGGTGATACGCTCAAGACGCTGTGGTTTAAAACCTCGCTGCATCCGGGCGACAATTACCGGGTAGCTGCCGTTTTCGACTCGCTCATGTTGCCGCGTCTGCAAAACGAAGATGCAAAACATGGCATACATATCCACGATAAATACGCAGGCAGGGTTGTATTGGATGCCAATATGGTATCGCCTGTGCTGACGGTATGGCGCCTGTTCAATTTGGAAGTGGCTTCCATGGCCAACCTGACAGGGAACAACAACAAAGTAAAAACATTCATTTACGACTTCGACGGAGGCAATAATCTCGCCTCGCGCACAACGAGACTGTATGTTAATTTGGCCATTCCAATGGATACGTTTAACACAACGGCTAATCCGCTCACGCCCATACTGCAATACTCTAATCTCAGAGACTTGGAGCAACATTTTCCCAATGTGATGGATAACCCTCCATCCGCAGATTTGAACAGTTCGCCTCCTGCCAATGGCCGATTCGAGAACGGATTTTTCACACTTGGGATGAACGGTACGCTGGAAGGCAAGATCAGAAACAATGGAGACACTTTTTTGAATGTCAATGCACCACAATCTGGCGCTGCCTCATTGCCGGGTTTAAAAATGGACCTGATACTCATTCCAGTACCGGGAGACACTATAAAAGGATTGGTGCAGGAAATACAAAAGAGTGCAAATGGAACATTCACTTTTACGGTTGTCCTGCTCAACAGAACCTTACAGGGAGTTACTAACTCTGCCGTTTTCATCGTATCTGACGGACTGCCGATGAATATTGCTGCCATCAACACAACAAACAATACCATTACTACCAATAACCTGAGCCTGACAGCCATGCTCAGAGACGACGACCGAGTTGCAAGCAACCAAATTTTGCCGTATAATCTGGCGCAAGACGCGGCTGGTTTCATTGTTGAGCTTGATAAGTTTAAAGACGCATATCTGCAAACAAGTGTAATTCAGCCATCTGGGACAATTAAATTCTTTCCAACAATTTATGAATCAAATTATCAACTAAAAATATACAACGAAATGCCTTCAAGGTGGGTTGAGATAGGTATGAATAACCCTGGGGTACCTAACGCGGTTGGTGTGTGGTATGGTAGCATTTGTTTTGGCTGGCAATCCGGTAAATGGAATAGGGATGCAGATCCTAATTCAGAAACAAATGGTTCGGTAAATCTGGGTGCAACCTTTTCAAGTACTAACAATAACTCTATGAGTGCAGGGGGGAACGTTTCCGTAATACCTTTTGAGACATTTTATGACCTTCAACAGAACTTAAATAGTTCAAGTTTGAAAGCCTCTGCAAGTTTTATCCACGAAATTGGACATCAGTTTGGGCTGGCACATATTATCGAACAACGACTAATGCATGAAGATCTGACGTTCAATAATAATAGTGGTTTTGTTCCGCAACACATCAATATTATCAGGTGCAGAAGAAACTCGCCAGGTAATTAATATTATTTAAAACATAAATTTGCAAGTAATGAAAAACAAGTTCAAATTGTTCGTGCTAATGCTCTGTTTGTCTCCGATAGTGAGTGATTGCCAAGATTTGCCCAGTATTCAATTTTTCCCTTTCAAAGACACGATATTTCCATTGGACGCAATGTTTGCCAATTTAATCTGGGGTAATTCACTAAAGAAAAAAATGAGAATTAATAAACCTGATTGGAATAGCACAGTTCAGGTTAGGAGAATTGCGCCTGATACAACAACTTGGCTGAATAGAGACCCCCTCTCAGAAGTGAGCGGTTTTGGCATATCAGACGAAGATGGTACCATAGAGATTGATTTGGGGTATGAGACAAAAAGATACTTTATGATAAAGCCCGCCTTTCCTACAATAATGGGAATGTTACCAGATGAGTTTTTGAGCATTAATAATAGAATTTTACTAAGTTTTAAACCCGGAGTATATGTGTGTAGGCATATTTATCACCCTCTATCAAGGTTGTCAAAAGATATTGTCACCGAATTCACCTTTACCGTATTAGATTCCCCTCCTGCCGACGAAGCTGCCCTTTACGACTTCCTCATCAAAAATGATTTGGCCAATTATATCCATCATCACCGGTATGCGCCGGAAAATATTCCTTTGTTCGAGGAGGCATTACTTTTAGCGCCGGAGACTTCCAGTCTGAAACCCTTTATTCATCAGGCAGTTGCCGACCTATTGACGCGCCAACTTTACAATGCGCCCAAGCCTTACAGCGACGAAGAACTGGCAGTCTTGTACGAACGCATCGTATATCACATGAGAAAAGTAGTAGAATCGAAACATCCTTATCTGCTGCAAAATCTGTCCACTGATTTATCTAACTACCAATTTGAACTACAGGCCGTGAAGGCGCGATTACGGCGCAAATAACCACCTCATTTCATCATCCGTCCAAGTTCAGAAAGAACACAAGCGGCATTCACCCACAACTCCGGCATTATGTACACTTTCAACAAGACATACTCCATCCGGCGCCTGTTCATGGCACTGGTATTCTGTGCAGCGGCAGTTCAGGCTGTGGCTCAAATCCGTATAGATTCGGTGCAGTGCGCCTGCGCCTCCGGCGGCACGGGCAGCATCACGGTCATTGCCGAGGGCAGTGCCGGCCCTTTCACGTTTTTGTGGTCGGGGCCTGGCGGCTACGTCTCTACCGAGCAAAACCCCGCCGATCTGCCTGCGCCGGGGCAATACTCCGTCGCCGTCACCAATGCGTACGGCTGCGCGGTCACGCTGGAGGCGGTGGTGCCGGAGTGCGACGCCGTACCCGAACCCATGATAGAAACCGGGGCGGCCTGCACCGGCGCAGCCAATGGCAGCGTGAGCATCAGTATGCCGGGGGGGAATGCGGGATATGCGTTTGCGTGGGCGGGGGGCGAAACCGCAAGCAACCTCAGCGGACTGTCTGCCGGCAGCCTCAGCGTCACCATCACCAATGCAGCCGGCTGCACACGCGAAGAGGAAATTACCATTCCCGAAGAAAACTCCCTGATGCTGACCGCTGAGGTATTCGGAGAATGTTTTCAACAATCGCAAGGCGGTGTTGACCTTTCCGTCAGCGGAGGGCAGGCGCCTTATGCTTTTCAGTGGAACAACGGATGGCCGCTGGAAGACCTCGGCCCGGTCAATGCCGGAGTGTATAAAGTGACCGTCACCGACGCAACGGGCTGCACCGCGCTGGCGAGTTTTACCGTAGCCCAGCATACCCCGCCCGATATTTCGGGGCAGGTGCAGTTGTCGTCCTGTGCCAACAATGCCGACGGAAGCATACAAATCAACATCGCCAACGGCACAGCGCCTTTTGAATACGAATGGAACAACGGCGCGGTCTCCGAAGACCTCTCCAATCTGACGGGCGGCATTTACATCCTCACCGTCACCGACGACAACGGCTGCTTCGATCAGGCCGGGTTCAATACCATGCCCATGACCCCGCAGGACGCATTGCCCTACCTGCGCCGCCTGCGCATCACCGCCATACATACCACTACGGCAGAGGAAACGCTCATTTATGATGCCGAATGGGTGGAAGCCGCCGGCGATTGCCTCTTCTTCTTGCCCAATGAGACGGATATGCCCCAGACGGTGTTTGCCCAAATCAAAAACGGGCAGCGCAGCCTGCGCTTCGACGCGGAGTTCAGCGAACCGATGATGCCGGCGCCTTCTATGTTCTCAATGAATGTTTTAAATTTAACAGGCTTGCCTGCGGGCGGCAATGCCTGGGTGTTTACTTTAACCACCAACCAAGCGGCAAGTATAGTACAAAATGGCCGCATAGCAGAAACATTTGTGTTTTCGGGCATGGACCTGCGCGGCAATGCCCTGTTTGATTTGCGCACGGCGAGCAACCAGATGAGCGACTGTGCTGCGCTGCCCCGTTTCATGCCCGACTGTGTATGGTCTCCGGCCGTCTCAGGCAACAACGAAGACAATGTGCATACGCTGATAAGGGATTGTATGGCGCTGAGCCTGAGTGTGAATCACAACAACAACTCGGCCTCCGCAACGGCTCTGGGCGGTCTGGCCCCCATTTCATGGCAATGGGAAGGCCCCGATGGTTTCACCTCTACAGCTTCTCAAATTTCAGGCGTGCCGCCCGGACGTTACTGCCTGACAGCCAAAGACGCGAATGGTTGTACAACGGAGGAGTGTATTGATTTTTGTAAGTCTTTAGAAGAACTCGTATCCGACCTGCTCAGCATCACGCCGCCATGTCCGGGGCAGTCTGACGGCATGCTGTGCCTGAATACGAACGGGGATTTTGCCCTTCAGGTTTCCTGGCCCGACGGCTCCGACGAGTTGTGCATGACGGGCATCGCCGCCGGCCAAAGCTATTGTTTTGAGGTGACGGAACTGCGCTGCATGCAAACCGTAGAACACTGCACCGACCCGGTGATGCCTGTTTCGGCGCTCAGTCTGGCGCTTTCATCTTCGCAGCCGGCCTGTCCCGGTCAAATGAACGGCGCCCTCACAGTGACGGCCGAAGGCGGACGTGCGCCTTATGTTTTTAGCTGGGCATCGGGGCAAAGCGGCAGTATGGCTGCCGGATTGGCGGCGGGCATCTGCCATGCAGTGACCGTGACCGACGCCTGCGGTCAGACATTCCATACCTGCTTCAATGTGCCGGAAGCGCCGCCCCTGAACATCAACGACATTGTTGTGAACAATGCCTGCGGCACTACGCCCACAGGTTCCATCCGCCTGCAACTGAGCGGACTTGGGCCTATGACGATTGTTTGGAAAAACAAAAAAGGCGACGTCATCGGCAGCAACCAGCCCTTCATCAACCAACTCTTGCCGGGGCCTTATAGCGTAAATGTGACGGACGCCTGCGGTCAGGCGGTAACGATGTTTATGGATGTAGGCAATACCAATACAGATGCGCAAATTACCCTGGGCGACCTGGTGACTACCCCTGCCTGTGCAGGAATGGGCGGCGCAGTGGACATCAGCGTGCAAAGCCCGCCGGCATTTCCGCCCTCGTTTTTGTGGAGCAACGGGGCCACTACCGAGGATATATTCAATGTAGCGCCCGGCTCGTATTCCGTTACGGTGACAAATGCCTTCGGCTGCCGGGTGGTGCAGTTTGCGGAGGTGGAGAATGTGGAAGTTTTGGTTGAACCAGTTATAACGCCTGCTACCTGCCAAAGAGCCAATGGTTCCATCTTTTTGAATGTGCAAGGCGGTCAAGAGCCTTATTCTTTTTTGTGGAGCAACGGAGTTGTGACTCCTATGGCAGGCGATCTAGCCTCTGGAAGTTATTTTGTAACAATTACGGAAAATGGTGGCTGTGCTACAACTATAGCTGTTCAACTACCTCAAAACCCGTCAGCGCAATTGATCAACAGTTTTGTTGTACAAAATAGTTGCGGCGGCCCCACCGGCAGTATTGGGGTATCAACGGTTGCCGATATGGAACCAGTTACCATTTTGTGGGACAATGGTACTGTAGGGCCTTTTATTTCAGGTCTTGTACCCGGCGAGTATTGTCTGATCGCAATGTCGGCATTAGGTTGTATAGAAACAGCCTGCTTCGTGGTAGAACAAATATCAAATGACCTGTCTATTATAATAGAAGAGGTGCGAGGAGGATACCCCGACTACATTGAAGGCACGGGGTTTATTGACATCTCTGTGGAGGGCGGCACGGCTCCCTACACATTCTCATGGAGTACGGGTTTTACAGGAGAAGACTTATATCAAATTTTTCCTGGTGTTTACACAGTAACCGTTACTTCTGCCAATGGATGTAGTACCTCCATTGCCATTGATGTTCCTGAATGTAGCAGTACAACACTTACACTAAGCTGTTTTCCATACAATGTAACTCCCATTGGCCTACAGGGAGGGTCTATAAGAGTGAATGTGATGGGAGGAACCGGACCATATAGTTATGAGTGGTCTGGACCAAATGGGCCGATTCCAACGTCTCATTACATTTTAGACCAAATTACTGTTCCGGGAAACTACTGCTTAGTTGTTAGAGATCAATGTGGCCAATTGGGGCAAATTTGCCGGACGATGATTCGAGAAGACAGATGCTCGCAACATGTAGAAATGTTTTTGGATAACTTTGGATGTGAAGAAGAAGATGTCTCTTTGGTTTTTTTTCGTCGTTTTAGCGCTGATCGAGTATTTATTGAATGGGGCAACAACCAAACCAGTTTGATTCAACTGAACAATAATGGGAACATCAGCAATATCATATACGGAACAGATAGAATGACAATTGATCCTCCTGGTGATCTTTCTGCTATTGTTACAGACGAAAAAGGGTGCAAAAACACAGTATCATATTTTGCAGGGGGCGCTGAAAATACTTTTCTAAGATTGGAAGCTTATGAAATTGATGACCATTTGGCAGATTTTGGATTCACTTACGAAAACTTTGTCAACGCCATTTCTCCTCCCATTCCTGAAATAAATCCCGTGCCTATTTCCGGTTTTGATGTATGCGGATATTGTACCAGGAGTTTTAATGGGAGTATTTCCTTTATCGGTGCAGGCGAATGTAATTTTGCTGAATTTGCGTTCAGTTCCAACCCGGAAGGGGTTAATCCCTTTGCTGAAAATATTTGCCAAAGAGGAGGGCGCATTAATTGCTTTGCCCCTTCTGATGCAGATCGTTTTTCCTGGCGGGTACCGCCTAATTTTGAGGGTATATATGTTAATATGGAACCAAATTTAGGTCCTGTATTTGACTGTGGCTGTCTCTTTCCAGTGAGCATTATGGATGACATACCTCCATTCATGTATCAAAATGTATTCGGATTCCACGGAGAACTCTGGCTGTATGCCAGGATATGTGGATCGGAATACGGGGAAATTTCAGGCACGCCTATTATTCCAAGCGGAGGCATTACAATAGGCGGTCAGCAGTACAATTGCCCCTCTTCGACTAATTGTGATATTTGCCGGGCTATCGAAATACCTAATCAAAGGTGCTTCTTCAATGTGGAATGTGTTATCTTTGAACGCGACGAAGATGGAAACATCATAGAGACGCATACGACTATTGAACATGAGGCAGTGCCAGGCAATATCAAGTTTGTAAAAAGAAAAGTTTGTTACAGAGGTGAGTTACCTTCAGAATCTCAAGGTGGTTGTGATTGTGCTATTTATCAAGTCTGCGATATGCCTTGTAATCCCTGGAGCCGGCCTGTAAGGGTGCATACCCTTTTGAATATTGATTGTGAAGACGAAGTTTTTATTCCCCAATTGAACTTGAACTTAGAAAATATAGACTTTTGGGGTGAACCGTGTATGGACGTAACACCGGGTATCGCATCTGAAGAAGAACTGGAGTTCAGGCAGCCGGAAAATCAAGTCCATAGGACGCCTCATGTCAGCATTTTGACAGACACCTCCGAAGGAACTTTCGTTACTGCCTACCCAAATCCTTTCGATAGAAAACTCAATATTCAATTTTCTACGACCACACATTCTTCATGGCAAGTTCGACTTTCCCAGCTAAGTGGACAATTGATACTGGAAAAGGAGCTGAGACCTGATGCCGGGGAATTTATTTATGAATTAGAGATTGGTCATATCATTTTGCCCGGAGTATATTTGTTGTCCATTACCGACAATCATGGAAGGCGTTTCATGCAAAAAGTGGTAAAAGCAGCAGGGCAATGACGAATCATCTTCGAATATGTTTATCAACGGCGAAGTGTATTAGGGTCTGCTGTACATTACTATTGCTCTATACCGCCTCCTCCGCTCATGCCCAAAAAGTATGGATTGCTTATGACGACATTTGGGCTTTCGACTCTCGAATGTATAGCTACGTCACCTATTTGCAGTTGGCGAACTGCACCGCAGGAGCTAGGCTTAGGTCAAGTAGTAATTATTATGAGTTCACGTTAAGCAATAATATCGTGTGGACGTATGGATTTCATGGGTCTCAAGTAAACGATATTGAAGTTCATGGGTTCACTGGGGGATTTATTACATATTTTCATGCTATTTATGCAGATTCAGTTTTGGCTATCAACGGAACACAGGTCTTCGCCACCTCCCCCAACGACACCATCCTCAACGCCATGACCTGCGACTACGAGGGCTTGGTATATGCTGCCGGGCAGGGCATCTCGGTATTCAATCCTGCCGACAGCAGCATATCGTACCGGGGGCCGCTGCCGCCGGGCTTAGCTTCGGCGGGCGGCATGACCTACCGCAACGGGGAGTTCTTTCTCAGCACCGTCGGCAATTCTCTGGCGCGGGTGGATGTGGAGAATCCCGCCAACACCGTGGAGATCGCGCAGTTTCCGCCCGGCACCCCGCCCATTGACGCCTTGGTATCCTTCCCGTACCGCTGTGACAGCATCGTCACCTATGCCTTTGCGCGCGCCGAGTCCAGCACTACCATCTACCGCCTGGATTTCGATGACTACAGCCTCTCGGAGGTCTGTGTCTTCGACCGGGCCATCACCGCTGCCGCCGCCCGCGAGGAGTGCATTCAGCCGCCCTGCCATTTCACCATTGATCTCGACGCGCAGGACCTCTCCGGCCTCCCGGGCCAGGATTTCCGCGCCGATACGGCCTGCTTCGGGCCGCTGCCCATTGCCGCGCCCGCCACCTTGGTGCGGGTGGGCCTTCCAATAGACTCCATGCGCATCTCGCTCTCCGGCATACTGAACGCCGGACAGGAGTATCTGGAACTGAGTGCCGCGCCCCACCTCTCCGTTTTCGGCTCCGGCACTACCACGCTCACGCTGGTGGACGACGGCACGGCCACCTTTGCCGACTTCGAGGCAGCGCTCTCTGCCATTCGCTACTACAACACGGCACCCGCGCCCGCTTACGGCACGCGACAGGCGCGGGTGCAGGCCTTCGCCTGGAGGTACAGCAGCATGGAATCGGTAGCCTACCTGCCCATCAGCAACCTGGCCATCGGCGCACAAATACGCAGTCAAGACAGCGTGTCATGTTATGGCGGCTCCGACGGCGCTGTTTCTGTCAGCGGCCGGGGCGGGTCCGAACCGTATAGCTTTGTTTGGTTCAACGGAGCACAAACGGACAGTCTGAGCGGCCTCGGCGCCGGCATGTATCAACTCACCGTCACCGACGCCACCGGCTGCCGCGCCACGGATACGGTATTTATCCCTCAGCCCGATTCCATTGTCGTGTCGCTGCTGCCTTCCGCCATGTTCGTATGCGACAGCACGGGCAGCATATCGGCCAACGCAAGCGGAGGCACAGAGCCGTACCACTGGCTGTGGAACAACGGCAGCACGGCAGCGCAGATCAGCGGCATTGCAGCGGGAACCTGGTCGGCTTCCCTCACCGACGCGAACGGATGTACGGCCCTCGCCGCTCTTACCCTCGACGGCGCGGCCTCCGTCACCGTCACGCAGACGCAGCAAAGCTGCCGGGGAGAGCCATACCTCTTTGAAGGCCAATCTTATAGCTCCGACACCCTGCTGTGCCGCACTTACACAGGCCTCAACGGCTGCGATTCGACGCATTGCATTTCTTTGGTCTTCCTCGATACGTTTTACACAACGGAAACCGTGCTGCTCTGTCCAGATGAAAGCTACGATTTCAACGGCCTGCTGCTGAGGGGCGACACCACCGCCTGCCTGATTTTGACGGCTTCCAATGGCTGCGATTCTACGCATTGCGTGAGCACGGAAGTCGTTCGCCGCGAATCGTTCAACCTCGCGGCCATCTGTCCCGGCGCTGCCTACACCTTCAACAACCGGGTCTTCGATCAGGCCGGAACTTACACAGAGATCATTCCGCAAAGTACCGGCTGCGACAGCGTGGCGGTGCTGCAATTGAGCGTACTGCCTCCGCCGTTGGTCGGGCTGAGCGCATCGGGTAGCCTCTGCCGGGGCGCATCGGTTGCGCTGAATGTCGCTGCCGGCATGGCGTCCTACCTCTGGTCGGACGGCAGCGCGGGTGCCAATTTGCTCACATCGCAGCCGGGTCTTTACCGCGTGACGGTGACCGACCTCAACGGCTGCACAGCTTCCGACAGCATCCTCATTGCCGACGAAGCGGTGCGGGCGCAATGGAATGCCGAGCCGCCGATTTGTGAAGGTTTGCAAGGCTCGGTGATCGCTTCGGGCATCACAGGCGGTACGCCGCCGTACCGGCATGGCCCGGCAGGCGGCTTGTTGCAACCTGTGACAGAACCTGTTAGGCTTCCCTCAGGAACCCACCGGATGGTGCTGGAAGACGCGAACGGCTGCGGCATGGGGCAGGAAGTAGTTGTCCCCGCCGCCCCTGTTTGGTCTTTGGAATTGGGCCGCGACACGAGTATCCGTTTAGGAACGGCCATTCGATTGCAGCCGCAGGGGCAATGGCCGCCCGAAGCGCTGATGAACTGGCGCCCTTCCGAGGGTTTGGATTGCGATACCTGTGCGGAGGTATCGGCGGCGCCGGTGCGCAATACGCGCTACGAGTTGGTCATTTCCATTGCTCCCGGTTGCGAACTGAGAGACGCCCTCACCATCAGGACAGACACCCGAACGCGGGTGTTCGTACCCGGCGCTTTCTCGCCCAATGGCGACGGGGTCAATGATCGCCTGAACGTCTTTTCCGACGACGGGGTGCAGTTGGTGCGGCGTTTCAGCGTGTTTGATCGCTGGGGCGCACTTGTTTTCGAGCAGCGCAATTTTGCTCCCAACGACCCTGCCAATGGTTGGGACGGCTTCGTTCGCCAACAGGCCGCCCATGCCGGCGTGTATGTCTGGCACATAGAGTGGCTGCGTTTTGACGGCGAGACGGAGAAGTTGAGCGGGGAGAGCTTGTTGTTGAGGTGATGGAGAAAGGGAGGGTGTGTATGCTTAGTGAAGGGGGGACTATAGCTGAATCGCTGGTGAAGTCCCCCCTTCACTATCCTGCTTTTTTAGCCCACCGCCCTTCCGCTTTCGAGGTCAAAAAAGTGCATTTTATCCAGGGAAGCCCAAAGTGTGATGCGACACGGCGGCTCCAGGTCTTCATCTGCCGAAAGGCGGGCCGCCAGGGCATATTTTCCCCACTGGGCAAAGGCAAAACTCTCGTGTCCCAAGCGCTCGATGTGTTGTACTTCTACCTCGAAAGAGGCGTATGGAAGACCGTCTTGAGGAGGCCGGGCTGAGAAATGCTCCGGTCGCAGGCCCATTTCCACGCGGCGGCCGGTGTGTGGTTCCCAGGCAGCGGAGGCAGGCAAAGGGAAAGCATAGGTGAGGCTATCATCCTCAAATACAAATCCTTGTGATGATTGATTGATGGCGCCCGGAATGAAATTCATAGGCGGCGAACCGATAAAACCCGCCACAAAGCGATTGGCGGGCCGGCGGTACAAATTTTGCGGCGTATCTATTTGTTGAATGATGCCCTGCTGCATCACAGCGATGCGGTCGCCCAAAGTCATGGCTTCCACCTGATCGTGCGTGACATACACCACCGTGGTTTGCAGCTTTTTATGAAGCCGGGCAATTTCCAAGCGCATTTGTCCGCGCAGTTTGGCATCGAGATTGCTCAGCGGTTCGTCGAAGAGAAACACTTTGGGGCTGCGAACGATGGCTCTGCCGATGGCTACCCGCTGCAATTGCCCGCCCGACATGGCCTTGGGTTTGCGGTCCAACAGCGCTTCGATTTCTAAAATCCGGGCAGCCTCCAGCACTTTTTCCCGAATGGCTTCTTTTTTTAAACCCCTGATTTTGAGACCAAAAGCCAAGTTGTCATAAACCGTCATGTGCGGGTACAGGGCATAGTTTTGGAACACAATGGCAATGTCCCGGTCTTTGGGCGGCAAGTCGTTCACCCGTTCTCCACCGATAAAAAGACCGCCCTCGCTGATGTCTTCCAAGCCGGCAATCATGCGCAGTAAGGTGGACTTTCCGCAGCCGGAAGGCCCTACCAGTACCATAAATTCCTTGTCTTTTACTTCAAAATCGGCCTGGGCAACAGCCGTCACCTTGCCGTAGCGCTTGCTCACCTGTTCAAAGCGGATGGATGCCATAATCTTTTGTTTTTCATTGTTTTAAAATTACTTCCGATAAGGTCTCAAAGCCTGCAAAACGAGCAGCGCCTCTATGGTGGACTCCGCGCCGGAATTGCGGTTCACTTCACTTGCCGAGCTGATGCCGTCGAAGCAGCGGCCTGTGAGCGGGTCGTAAATGGGTAGCTGCGCCGGATTGTTGCCCCTCAGCCAGTCGGCCATTTGCAGCGCCGTTTGCAAAAATGCCTGTTCGCCGCTGAGGTCGTAAGCCTCCAGAGTGGCTAGGGTCATCGGGCGTATGTTGTAGACGATTTGCGGGAACTTGCTGATGCTCAGGTCAAAAGCGCCATCTTCTCGCTGTGAAGCCTTCATTTCGTGCAAAAAACCTTCCTTCAAAACATAAGGGTAAAAATGCCGAACCTCGTTCAGGGCAGCCTCCACAAAGGCCGGGTGATCGAGCAGACGACCAGCCCGCAGCAGCGCATAAGCCTGCGAGTTGCCCCAGGCATGCCAGTAATTGCGCCAACTGAAAAATGCAAAATGTGGCGGCGTATCTGCATCGCCATATTGTGTTTCGAGCAGGAGCGTACCGAGGCGGAGCATCAGTTCTTTCACCAGTTCCGAGGGGTACTTTCGGTAGTGATTGCTCAGCGCCAGCAGCATTACGCCCGCTTGGTCGGCGCCCAATTCGGCCAGACAGGCAGGCACTTTTACGCCCTCAAATTCAGCGTATTCCGACTCATTTACACACAATGAGCGGGCATTTTTAATCAGTTTTTCCATGGCCCGGCGGCTGCGATTCTGAAGCTCGGCGAGTTCGGCTGTTTCCAGCAAATTCAACTCCGACAGCGCCCACAGCGCCCTCCAGGCCCAAAAAGCCGGTACGGGCACACTGTTTTGATGTGTCGTGTTGATGTCTCCGTTTTGGAACATGAAATTGTAAAAATAGCCATTGTCGGCCTGCATGAACAGCACGAATTCCGCCAGAGAGCGGATTTTTCGCAGCGTTGAGGGATCGGGGCGGGCAGCATAATCCCGGCAATAAAAGACCAATGCGCGGGCCACGTCGTCCACACAGGTAAAGCCCTCGTCTTCGTCGGCTACCAAGTGATAATCCGGCGCTTCGCAGTAAATCCAGATGCAGCCCATCGTTGTGCCGTCGAGGGTTTTCTCCTCGTACAAATGCTCCAGATGCCGGGTATTGACAAGGTCGGTACGGCTGCCGCAGGAGGCGAGGATGAGGAGTGAAAAAGCAAGTAAGATTCTGACTATCATATTTTTATCTTATCAATTCTCGAAGAACTTCATCTATCGGCGCGGAAGCAAAACCAATGGCGCTGTCAGACATGGCGTAGGGAATGATCAGGTTGCCCTCGTGCAGGATCATGCCGCAGGTGTAGAGTACGTTGGGCACATAACCTTCGCGTTCATCCGCATTGGGTTGCAGCAAAGGGTAGGGTAGGGAGGCCAACACCCGTTCGGGATGCTCCGGGTGCAGCAGGCTCAGGCTCAGCACATACTTGCGCATGGGACCTACGGCATGTGTGAGGAGCAACCAACCCTGCGGCGTTTTCAGCGGGCTGCCGCAATTGCCCATTTGCAGCATTTCCCAGCTTTGTGCGGGCGCCTGCAAAAGACTGTGCTCGTCCCAGTGGAGCAGGTCGTCGGAATACATGATGGACATGCACCTCCCGCCCTGCCTGCCGATCATGGCATAGCGGCCGTTCACTTTTTCAGGAAAAATGGCCATGCCTTTGTCGGAGGCGGCCCGTCCGGAAAGCGGTCGGATGGAAAACCGCCGGAAGTCCTCTGTTTCCACCCAATGCGGTCGGATGCGTCTGCCGTCGTAGGCCGTATAAGTGGCGTAGTATCGGGGCCGTTCCCCATCGTTGAAGCGCACAAAGCGGGCGTCTTCCATCCCGTTCGATTCGGCGGCGGAGACCGGAAACAAGACCCGGCTGCTCAAGGGCGATGCTTCGGGAAATTCCAGATCGTAGCCGTTTTCCAAGTCGCTGTCTTTACCCAAAATCCTGCCCTGTGTGAGTTGAGGCTGCGTTTCGTCTAAGGTGATGTTCCCCTCGCGGTCGGCCACGCCCGTTTGAAAAGCGATGGAAGAAATATGTCCCTCGCCGACTGCCCGCAGCGACAGGATGAATCGCAGCTCGTCTTCGGTCAGGCCGCTTTGGTCGGGGTGCGGCACAATGGACGGGTTGAACAGGGCCGAGGCTTGTATGCTGTACTCGTGTGTGAAATAAGCGCCCAGCAGCATTTGTTGGGATTCGCTGAGCTTATCGGGTACGAAGCGGGCTATTTTGTGGAAATGTTCGAGCCACAGCGAGGGCAGGTCGAAATGCCGGGCTTCAAACTCGTCTCGGAGTTCTGTCAGGAGCCTGTGCGTTTCAGTTTCGCTCAGTGCCGCGACGTGGCCTGCTACCGGTTCGATGCGCTCCGGGCTGCCCATATTGAGAAAGCGGGGCAGCACCTTTCGGGGATCGGCCAGAAGGCGGTGATGACTTCTTTTTACATGAATCATGTGGAGATGTTTGAGAGTGTGGGATGCGCCTCAGCCTTTCAAGCCGGAGGAGGCCATGCTTTGAATAAAATGCCGCTGAAACACAGCATACGCCACGATGATGGGCAATGCCAGCAGCACCGCCGCCGCCAGTTTGACGCCCAATTGAGCCTCGGATCTGCCGCCCACGGCAAACAAAGCCACCAATTGCGGCATCGTCATCAGTTGCTCATTGCGAATGACGATGAGCGGCCAGAGCACGTCGTTCCAGGAGTTCATAAAAGTGATGATGCCCGCAGTAATGACGGCCGGTATGACATTGGGTAGGAGAATTTGAAAAATGATGCGCAGTTCGCTGCACCCGTCCACCCGCGCGGCATGGATGAGGTCGTCGGGGATGCTTTGAAATGCCTGGCGAAACAGCAAAATGGCAAACGCGCTGTTGAGCGCCGGAATGACCAAGGCCGCCAGCGTGTCGGTCCACCTGAGTTCCACCATGAGGATGTAGTTGGGAATGAGGGTGAGCTGGAAGGGCATGGACATGGTGAAAATGATGATGAAAAACAGGAGGTTGCGCCCGGCAAAACGCATTTTGGCCAGCACATAGCCGGTCATGGCCCCAAACACCAATACGCCGGTAGTGGACAAGGCCGCCACGATGAAGCTGTTGAGCAAGGCCCTGCCGATGGGGATTTTGTCGGCCAGCAATTGGTAGTTGTCCATTGTCAGGCCGGCAGGAAGGAAGCCCAGCGCTCCTATTTGTGCTTCGGGCGTCAATGTGGCCAGCAGCATCCAATAAAACGGATACAAAAACGAGAGCGAGGCTCCCGCCAACAGTATGTAAAAGAAGAGTTTGGGCGCTTTCATGTGTCAGGATTCTTTTTCGATGACCAATTTTTGAACTGCCACAACCGACATGATCAGCAGCGCGAAGAACAGCCCCAGGGTGGCGGAATAGCCCATCTGGTAGTACCCGAAAGCCTGTTTGTAGATGTAGAGCATGGCCGACAAAGTGCTGTTGAGCGGGCCGCCGTCGGTCATAATATACGGCTCGATGAAAAGGCTGAACCCGCCGATGGTAGAAAGCACCGCCACCATAAACAGGGTAGGATTGATGGCGGGCAGGGTGATGTAGCGAAATTGCTGCCAGGCCGACGCGCCCTCCACTTCGGCAGCCTCGTAATAGCTGCGGGGCACGGTTTGCAAGCCTGTCAAAAACAAAATGACGTACAGGCCCACGTTTTTCCAGGTGGCCATGACGGCGATGGAGATCATGGCCATGTAGGGGTTGGAGAGCCATTCCACGCGGGGGAGGTGGAGGGCTATGAGGGCGCGGTTGAGCAGGCCGGTTTCCAAACCATACAACTGCTGCCACACCATGGTGACGACCACGCCCGAAATGACGACCGGCAGAAAAAACGTGGCCCGAAAAAAGCCGCGCATCAGGATTTTTTCATTCAGAAAATAGGCAAGGGCTAAGGCTATGACGATTTGCAGGGGGATGTGTACGATCAGGAATTTCAGGGTATTGAGCACCGATTTCCAAAAAAGGCGGTCCTGAAACAGCCGCTGGATGTTGTCCAAACCCACATATTCCATCGGCGAAATGATGTTCCACTTGTGAAAAGCGAGCACCACGGAAAAAACGATGGGAAACAGCACAAACAGCAGCAAATGCAATAAATACGGAGACAGGATGATGTACGGTGCAAGCCCGCGCCCCTTTTTGCCGCCTTTATTTACCTGTATTTTCATGGTCGGTAGCATTTATTCTTTAGACCGCAGCAGCACATTCACGGCTCTTTCCGCATCGGCTACGGCGCGTTCGGGCGTTTTGGTCTGATAAAGCACGCAAGCCTCGTATTCCTGCGAGATGATATCAAACACCTCAATGAGCGCTTCTGAGTTGTCGGCGCCCCTCACATAACGCGCCTGCCGGGCAAAGGCCGACATCTGAGGGTTGCCGGCAAAAAAGTCTTTGAAACCGGGCCAGTTGTCGAGGTCTTTGCGCCGGGGCAATTGCCGGGTGGTTCTTAAAAAATGCAGATCGGCTTCCGGGTCGGTCATGCTGCGAATGAAGTCGAAGGCCGCCTGTGGATTTTTGCAGGTGTTGAAAACAACGATGTTTTTGGGATCGCAGTAGGTAAAGACTGGTCCTTGATGGCCGTCGGGTACGGGCATGGGCGCAAAATCGTATTCAAAACCGGGTCGTTTGAATTTTTCCAGATACTCTATTTCCCAGGGGCCTGTCCATTTGGACGCAAAACGCCCGGCGATGAACAAATCCTGCCCGGCTGATTCTACCTGTTTGGAAAAATAGTTCTCCCGGTACAGTTCCTGCAAAAAGCGAAACACCTCCACGGCATGTTCGTTGTTGAAATTGGCCCTGCCGTCTTTCACCAAAGGCATTCCGCCGGAAGCGGCCAGATACAGCGCATAAAAATTGAAGAGCCGCTGGTACCAGGCCAATTTGACGGAAGTATTTCCAAACCACTGATCCACATAGCCGTCCGAGTCGGTGTCTTTCCTGAAACTTCGGGCTGCCCGGAGATAGTCGGAATAGGCCGCCGGCATTTCGTCTAAGCCCGTTTGCCGCAGCAGTTGCTTGTTGTAAATGGTCATAATGGGATTGATTTTCCAGGGCACCTGATAAATATGGCCGTCGGAGGAGGTGATTTCCGCCACGGTGGCCGAGTCGCAGCGCTCATGGATGTACTCCATGAAGCCGTTCAAAGTATCTAAGGCCACTAATACCCCCGACCGGCTGTAAAACTCCACCAAGCCCTGCCAGAGGTTGGAATAAATATCGGGCGTGGTGCCGGCCACTACCGCCGCCATGATGATTTCTTCGCTCGATTGCCCTTCCGGTACGGGTTGGTATTTAACGGGCTTGCCGGGGTGTTGTTGTTTCCAGCGTTCCACGGCCCATTTTGAAAATTGTATTTCGCCGCCGTTGTTCGACGACCAGTATTCGATGAGGTGCGCCTCTTTCCGCCCGCCTCCCGTGCAGGCCCACAGAAGACCCGCTATGGCGATCAGCCCGACGATGTAATTTTTTGTGATGGTTGGCGGCAGCATTGGAATACAGGTTGGCAAGGCAAATTTCGACACTAAGCTCCGGCAATTCTGGTATTATGATGCAAGATTTACATATTTTTTCATGACTTCGATATGACCATTCGACCCCAAATGCGCCTCAGTCTGGCCGACAACCTCATGGTCGGTATTGTTTCCGGCATTCCCATAGCCCGCGAAAACCAGCGATTCAGTAGCTTTGTGCGCATTATTTACGAACCGGGGCATCGGCACTGAGGCCCCCATTTTTTTATGCTCAAAATCGCCTTCGCTCCTATCTACCGCTACGAACTGCCGCCGGGCCACCGCTTCCCGATGGAGAAGTACGAGATTTTGCCGGAGCAATTGCTGTACGAAGGCACGGTGCGCCCCGATAACTTCTTTGAGCCGCAACCCATAGACGAGCCGACCATCCTGCTGACGCACGAAGCGGAGTACTGGCAAAAACTGAAATGCCAAACCCTGAACGTCAAAGAAATACGCGCCATCGGCTTTCCCATGACCCCGCGCTTGGTAGAGCGGGGCAGGTACATCGCAGCCGGTACCATCGGTTGTGCGCTGTACGCCCGGCAGCATGGCGTGTCGCTCAATATTGCCGGTGGAACGCACCATTCGTTTAGCTACAAAGGCGAGGGTTTTTGCGTTTTCAACGACATTGCCATTGCCGCCAATTACCTGCTGCATCATGGATTGTCCCGGCAGATTCTGGTAGTGGACTTAGACGTGCATCAGGGCAACGGCACCGCGCAGATTTTTGAAAACGAACCCAAAGTGTTCACTTTCAGCATGCACGGCGAAAAAAACTATCCGGTGCGCAAAGAACGCTCCGACCTCGACATCGGCCTGCCCGACGGCACGGAAGACGCCGCCTATCTGCGCATTTTGAGAGATACGCTGCCCCGCCTGCTGGATTCGGTACAACCGGATTTTGTTTTTTACCAATCGGGTGTAGACGTGCTGGCTACCGATAAACTGGGCCGCCTAAGCCTGAGTCTGGCGGGCTGCAAAGAGCGCGACCATTTCGTACTCGAAACCTGTCGGCGCCATCAGATTCCAGTGGCGGTAAGTATGGGCGGAGGCTACTCCGAGCGGCTTTCGCACATCATTGAGGCGCACGCCAATACTTACCGGCTGGCACAGGAGTTGTTTTTTTGAATTTCCCTCCAATTGTAACTATACAGCCGATCCCCCAAAGCTACGAGCTATGAGCCACGAGCTATGAGTTTGTTTATTCGATGAAAAATTAGATTTTCCATTTGGGAAAATTTCAAAATCTCGTCTTGAAAAAAGACCATTTTTCATTTTGGGAAATCAAACTCGTGACTCGAAGCTCGCGGCTCGCAGCTTTTTGCAGGGCGACTGTATAGTAACCTGCAATTTATTTGATGACTATCTTGCCGCTGTATGCAACGCGGCCTGCTGTTTTAATCCGGTAGAAATAAACTCCGGAACTCAGATCGCCTTTTCTGAAACCATATCGTCCATTCTGGAAACTACCTTGTTGAACAGGTCTGCTCCAAACATCGTACAGCTCAAAAAACACATTTGCATCGCTCAGCGACGCCGGCAACAGAAAGTCCGCATCTCCGGCAGAGGGATTGGGAAATACGGTGAGCGCTCCCCAGATTTCCTGCGCTTCCTCATCATTGCTTGCTGCCTGTATGAGATGGTCGCCGATGGTATGGAACACCGTATTGGTAATGACAGGCGTCTGTTGGTCGAAATAGATGGCTGCCGTGTTTTCAATGCGGGTTCCCGGCGGGGTATCTGCTTGCTGCCGCACCCAAAACTGAATGAATCCATGCGATGCGGGTTCGTTGACATTGCTGTCAGGCAGCATGATGTTGTCAAAACTAAATCTCAGAATGCCTCCCTCCAACAGTTCAAAGGAGTAAGGATGTCCGGTAGCTCCGGGACGAACGCTTTCAGGCCGAAGCCATTGCGAAAGCGTATCGAGAATGACTACGCGGAAAGCGGTATCGGTACCGGTGTTCTGAAAGCGAATGAGGTACTCCAGATCGGTTCCTGATCGAATGAAACGTTCCTCATCCAAACCAATTACGCTTGCGCTCTTGTCGTTCGGGTCGTACGCAGCGGTATTTTCTCGACAGTCGGAAGCTATAGACGGGGCGGGGTTTTCTAAAGGGAAGATGCGCACTAAGCCCGTGGAGTTGATGCCGTTGCAGCCCTCTACTACCGCAGCCACCGTGCCGGAATAGGGGTGAGCGCTTGGCTGGGGCGCCTCCAGACGCCAGGTTTGACCATTGGAGGGAATAGCGGGCAAGTTCAGCGTTTGGCCGCTTTCGAGTTGAAATTGATCGCGCAGATACATGATAACATCCTCTACCACAATGAATTCCATCGGTTCGTTCATGCCGCCTGAGCCGGTGTTTTTGATGCGCCAATATACAGAGTCGTTTTGGCAAAAGCCTTCCACTTCAATGTTGGCGCCCGACCAATCTCATTTTCGCTCATAGAACAGCGGGAAGTGCGGCGTTTTCTGCTGTCGCCGTTCTTTAATACCCGAAGCGATCTGTTGCAGTTGTTTGATCTGTATTGTGCAGAACCGCTCGCCGAAAAGCCGCAAGTGTGGAGCGCCTTGTTTCCCGAACAAACTTTTGACGATCAAAAACTGAGGCTTCTGATGAGCTACCTCTTTAAATTATTGGAGCAATATCTCATCATCAAAACAGCTACCTCCGACCCCGCCCAAAACCTGCTCCATCTCGCCGCCGGATACAGACAGCGGGCTATGACGCATGCTTTTGAGCGCACGCGGACCTCGTTGACCCAAGTCCTGACGAGCCGACCCCAGCGAGATGCCCAATACTTCGAGCGCCTTTACCGCCTGCATTGGGAAAGCTACCAGACTGCGGCGGCGCAAAACCCCAGCGAAGCCCTGCCCCTGCGCGAATTGGCCTACGCAGCCGACGTCCACTATTTCAGTACCCGACTGCGCCTCATTTGTCTGGCCGCTGCTCAGCAGGGCGTTTACCGCGCCGACTATCACTCCTCCGAAGATGAGGCTATTTTGGTACGGGCCGGGCAGGAGCCGTGGGCGTCGGTAACGGCTGTTGCGGTGTATCTGCATTGCTGGAAGATGATTCAGCACCCGGAGGAAGAGTTTCATTTTCAAAGGTTTAAAGAGATATTACTCTGCCGTTCAGAAGAATTTGATCACGAAGAAATAAGAGGATTGTACCTGCTGGCCATCAACTATTGTATCAAAAGAGTGAATGAGGGGCACAAAATATTTTTTGGCGAAGTGCTGGATTTGTACAAATCCGGTCTGGAGGGCGGAAGGCTTTTTGAAAACGGCCTGCTCTCCCGCTTTACTTATCACAACATTGTGGCAGCCGGACTGCAACTCAAAGATTATGAATGGGTAGCGCACTTTATCCACGAGTATAAAAGTAGCCTTGAACGCGCTTATCGGGAAAGCTCCTTCAGTTTTAACCTGGCAAGGTTGGAATACTCCCGTCAGAACTACCCGATGGTGCTTCAACTGTTACAGGGCGCCAATTATCGCGATACTTTGCTGAACCTGGCAGCGAAAACCCTGTTGATGAAAACCTGGTACGAGCTGGGCGAAACGGAGGTACTCTTTGCCCACATAGACGCCATGCGCAATTACATCCGGCGCAAAAAAGTTATTGGATACCACAAAACCAATTATCTGAATGTTTTGAAATATACAGATAAGTTATTGAAAATAAACCGATTCGATGCTGCTGCTGTCGCCCTGCTCAAAGCCGAGATAGAAGCGGAGGAGATATTAACTGAAAGAACATGGCTCATCGAACAGTTGCAGATATTGACCGCTCGAACCTGATCATCAACACGCTATCATCATGAAAATCATCCATTTTTTTCAACTCCTCGCCGTCTGTGGGCTATTGGCGTGCCCAGGCCTTTCGTCTGCTCAAAAAACGATTGTTCTATCAGAGCAAATGAGGTTTTCGGCACAAATCAGTCAAGACACCGCCGCCCTGCATCGCCTGCTCGCCGACGACTTGGTCTATATCCATTCCAATGCCTTGGTGGAGACCAAAACCGACTTCATTCGAAGCGTGGGAGGCGGCGGCATTCGCTACCTCGCCATGAGCAGTACCTCGCCCGCTGAAATCAGACAGTGGGGGAAAACCGCCGTAGCGGTGGGCATTGTGAGCGTCAGAGGGCTGTATCAGGGCACAGAATTCGACATGCGGCTGCGCTACACCTCGGTTTATCGCAAAAATAAAGGCATCTGGCAACTCAGCTCTTGGCAGTCCACGCGCCTGCCTTGATGGTTCCTTTCCGGCTTAGTTGTGTCTCGCGGGCAACCGCCAACGGCGGTTGAATATGAATAGCCCCGCGTCACGAAGTGAACGCGGGGTATGCTGATTTTGAAGTTTCATGGGGTTCATTTGGATGAGCACTAACTCAAATAAAATCGATTAACTCACTGACATTCAACCCCCGTTGGGGGTTGTGCTCATCGCGACCGCTACCCCGCGTTCCTCCTTGCGTCGGACGCGGGGCTATTCAAATTGAACTGCTGTTAGCAGTTCCCTTCTCGTGGCGCGAGTTGTTCGAACTCCGCTTTCGCTTACGCGAAACGACCGCTTGAACCAGGAACCCGCCTTCGCCAAGGCTACGGCGGATGAAACCAGAAACCCGCCTTCGCCAAGGCTACGGCGGATGAAACCAGGAACCCGCCTTCGCCAAGGCTACGGCGGATGAAACCAGAAACCCGCCTTCGCCAAGGCTACGGCGGATGAAACCAGGAACCCGCCTTCGCCAAGGCTACGGCGGATGAAACCCGAGCCTCCAAACAAAAAAAGAGCCGAGGTACAAGACCCCGGCTCCTCTCTCATGAAAAACTATAATCCTCCAATACGATTTTATCGGGGCTTGGTTTTGAAAAATGGCCGGAGCAAAAAGCCCCGGCCGACACTAACTGATAACAAATCATCTAACTCATTTCTGTACCACCACGCGTTTCGTGGCGTCCGGCAGTCCGGCAGATTTCACTTTCACCAAGTACATACCGGTTTGCAAGCCTTTCATATCAAGGCGTTCCGGCGTATGTTGCACTTCGTCCAATTCAGTAAATTGCAGCAGCTTGCCTTCGAGGCTGTACGTTTCAATGCGCACACTGCGACCGATGTACTGCGACAGATTCACATTCAGGTCGCCGCTCGTCGGGTTGGGAAACACATCGAAATCAGGGGTGAGGGGTGAGTGGAGAGGGGTGAAGACGTCAGGGGCGAAGGGCGAGCCAAGGCCGCTGTTGCCGCCCGTAAAGCTCACATTAGAGAAGCTTGCCGTCACGGTGCTGACAGGCGTATAGTTGGTGACGACCAAGCCCATGAGGATGCAAGACGGCATCACGATGTTTTGCGAGCCTACAACAAACCAGCTTGTTCCGTTGGGAGAAACATACATCACAAACTGATTGCCCGTACGCGTAATGCGCAGCCAGTAGCGGTTTTGGCTTGGGAACTGCTGCGGATATGCCTGCCCGTTGGTAGCAGTGCGGAACTCGCGGCGGCTCAAATTGCTCAGATTGGTCATCAACTGCGCCTTTTTGGCGTTGGGGTCTTTGTTTTCGCGCATCACGATGCCCGCCCAGCCGGTGGAGATCGAACTGATGTCGGTAACCAAAGCTGTGATGCTGCCGTTGCCGCACAGGGTACGCTGCGCAAAAGCCTTACTATCGTGAGTGAAGCTTGGCCCGTAGAAGCAGTTTACGCTCGTAACCGTGAAAACGCCGCTGGGCGGATTGTAGGAAACGCTGTTGCCGTTGGTACAGCCCACGCAATCAGGGTTTTGGCTCCAGCCGCAGGGCAGGCCGCCTACTGTGATGTTGGAGGTACAAGTAGCTGTATTGTTGCTCAGGTCTCTTACGGTAACGGTAACGGGTACCGTTTGGCCCAACTGCTGGCAGGTGATGCTCGAAGTACTCAGCATGATGCTCTGAATACCGCAGTTATCGTTAGCAGTCACTAAAGTATTGGCATTCAATGCGATGCTCTCTTGGCCATTGAAGGTAACCGAAGCGTTGGAGCAGATGGCCGTGGGCGGCGTATTGTCCAAGCAATTGGTCGCATTGGTGGTCGCGCCTGATGATACCGGGCTGACGGTTGAAGGACTGCTGTCGCATACGCAGCGAGTCCTGATGGTCAGGCCGTCGGCATATGCCGGCAGGGTGGTCGTCCAGGCGCCATTGTTCACCGAGTACTGTATGGAGCTACCGCCGGGGCAGCCAATTATCGGCGCAGAGATGCTTGCGCCTACCGGCTGGCAGCTTGGGCCACAGATGCCGTTGTTGATAACTACATTGCCCGGCGTATTGGCGAGGCTGGGGCAGCAATCGGTGCCCTGTACCGCATTGTTTTGGCTGCTTCCAATAGACTGGCCGCTTGCAGTGGCTGCGATGGGGACGCCGTTGGCATCTACTCCGCCGGTCAACATGCCGTTGGCATTTACATTGACAGATGTAAAGTTGCCGCCGCCTTCGATGGCATCGAAACAGCCGTCGCCGTCGGAGTCTGTGTCAAATCGGTTCGTGAAGTTATCTCCATCCGTATCAGGGCAGTTGCCCACTCCGCCGCCGCCAATGTTGGCGATCAATATCGCAGGAGACCCTGTAGTTCCAATATGCGATATGTCAATTCTTGAAACCTCAAAAGGGGCTGCGGTGAAATCCAGTACATAGGAATTGGCCCGAACGAATGTTGCATCATTGACTGAACCCGATACAAGGGTTACGCTCGTAGGATTGGAAATGATGCTCAAATTGGTACCCAAATCATTGTAATTTGCGGGTACTCCATTGGGGTAAGTACCCGATGTTCCCGCGAACATGGAAGAAACATAGGTTCCGGGGTTAGGCACTACGTTGTTGTTCTCATCATATACCGTAATCATATAGTTCTCGTTGGCCTGATCTATATCTGTTATACCAAATGCTATTTTGGTAGGCGTGCTGAAATCCATCCTTATCGTCGAACCCGGATTGGGCGACAGATAGGAGATAGGGGTTCCTGTTGCATACAGCGTATTTGAACCACCGACATTTTCCGTAAAAGGACTCACAGTCCCGGCCGTAGCGGTGTAGGTAATATTGAGTCCGTCAAGTACCTGGACATACTGCTGCTGGGATATTATTTCTGTGATACTTCCCGCCGTCGCTCCCGACCCTGCAGATGTTCCGCACTCATTTGTATCCAAGATGCCGTCATTGTCGCTATCCAGATCATCTTTGTTGCAAATACCATCGCCGTCAAAGTCATCATCCGGCCCGGTACCGCCTGTCACGCCTGTGCAGGTTGGTGTAGGAGGCGCAATAGTTGTCGTACATGCAGCAAGCAATGATCCATTTTGAGATCCAATACCAGATATTGTTAATTGAGTGTAAGGAGCTGCTGCCGAAATTTGGAATGCCCCACCGCTACCTTCAGTGGGAATACCATCAGAAATACATATGGCTTCTTGTCCGACCACAGTATAACCACAAGATCCTAAATCCGTAACAGTTAAAGAATTTGTACTTGTGAATAAAAAACGCTCACCTGTATTTGATCCATTTATAATAATAACCAAACTATTTACCGGCGTAGAAAAGGTTAGCGTTGTTGAAAAAGACGCATCACCGCTACCCAACCATAAAGATCCTGGACTGGTAGCGAAACCACAACTACTAAACGGAAAAGTATAAGAATTAACATCACCGGTGGATACAGAGCTCACATTTATACCATTTACTACAAGATTTCCATTAGGCGGAATATTTGCTGTGCCGGAACATGCTGTAGATTTCATGCTGAAGTTTTGGGCAGGCAGCGTTGTACTCCGGCTATCGCCATTCATCTGAATGGGCGGCACCGGGCTCGTCGGAGAAGGCTTACCCGCAGCCGTCGTTATGCTGCCGCCCGGTACGACATTGTTGACCGGAACGGGATACTCAGTACGGGACTGGGCTTGCAGATAGACAGAAAAATGAGCAAAAAATGCCAGGAAAAACCAGGCCAATGTGGTGGCCTTTGAGGGCCGAGAGAAGAAGTTTTTCATGTTAGAAGCGAATTGTTGAATTAAAAAATAAGCATTGAAAACCTTGCCGTTGGGCCGTAGGGCCTCTTTCGGGCCGCCGCTTTGGACTAAGGACAGGACCTTGTGCCGCGCACGGCCCTGATGTTTGGGGGGCAGACGCCCGTCGGCACTTGCCGATGGGTTAGGCCGTAATAAAAGCAATACTTTTTCCATGAGAAATGTAATGTTTGGTGAATAAATGAATGATTTGTTAAGTTGCGTATTGTTGTAGCGCTTTCAAGGCTGCCTCAGACCGATAAAACCATACCGCCGACACATTTTGGCCACCTTTACATAAAGACACGGCGATGCCTGCGCCACCTTTGAAAGATGCCTTGCTGTGTACCGTGATGGAACCGTTTTTTTAGGCGGTTCTGCGGTAAAAACCCAATCGTCTGAGGTGATAAAACATGAAACAGACAGCCCTAAAAACCGCTGAAAATCCCTGTAAAGTTATGGTCGCCGCATCCCTATCGCCAAATTTTTTGGCAACTTTGAGGTGAATGGTAGGAAAAGCGCGGTGAGATGACAAAATCCTGCGGTGAAGTGCATGGGAATTTCGGGTGGGAACGGCCTCAAGCTGCTGGCTACAAGCTGCAAGCCGCGCACCGCCGACCGCCTACTGGTTCCGCGTTCGCGGGATTTCGCGTGTTTCGCGTTGATTCGCGTTAAAGAGATTTTGGCGTTCCGGCAGGAACGGGCGGCTTGCGGTTTTTTCGACGCTGGAAGACACAGCTTATTATGATCGTTATGTCCCTCACCGAGCAGCGCCAATCATAAAAATCATAAAGATCAGCGTCGGAAATAAAGCGGGTTCAAAGTTTCGGGCTTTCTCGCGCTTATCGCGCCACGGCGCGCCCACCGCCTACCGCCCACTCGTCCCGCCTTCACTGAGCCGGCGCCTCGGCCGCTCGCGGCAACCTCAACTCAAAGCTCGTACCCTGTGCTATGCGCGTGTTCAGGGCCAGAGCGCCCTTGTTGATTTTGGCCAACTCGTGAGCCAGATGCAGCCCCAGGCCGGTGCCTTTTTCGCCGGCGGTGCCTTCGCGGCTTTTGTCGTTCCGTAGCATGAAGAGGTTTTTCTGCTCTGCTTCGGGAATGCCGATGCCGGAGTCCTGAACGCCGATGTTGACCCACTCGCCGTCCGAGGTAGCTGTAACATTGACGACGCCGCCTTCGGGTGTGTATTTGATGGCATTGTCAATGAGGTTGCGGAGAATGGTGCGCAAGGCCAGCGGATCGGCGAATACCTGCTGCGGCCCTTCATCGGGGAGGATGCTGAGGCGGATGTTTTTGTTGCGGGCGGCGGTGGCAAAAATGGACTGGAGTTCCTCGGCCACCTGTTGCAATACCACCGATTGAGGCTGGTAGCCCACGATGTTTTTTTGCAGCAATGCCCAGTTGAGGAGGTTGTCGGTGACGGTGTTCAGCGAGTAGGCGCTTTCTTCCAATTGATTGCCCAAAGCGGTGAGGCGGGCGTAGTCCTGTTTCTGGAGCAGGTAGTTGATCTTTTGGGTCATGCCCCGGAAAGCCAGGGCGGGTTTGCGCATATCGTGGCCGATGATGGCAAAGATGCGGTCTTTGGTGGCGTTGAGGTTCGTCAGCGCCTCGTTTTGGGCGCGGATGCGGGCTTGCTGCCTGCGCAGGTTGGCAAAAAAGGCAAAACTGACCAAAGCCAGCAAGCCGATGAAGCCCGCTATCAGGGCGTTTTGCCGGGCCTTGGCTTTGAGTTTGTCTTCTCTGGCTTGTTGCTCTAAGGTGATGGTTTCCTTCTCCAATTTAAACTCGAAGTCTTTGAGTTGTTTGGCCTCTGCTTTCACTTTCGCTACATTGTAGAGGGTGTCGCTCAGTTGCTTGTATTGTTCGTGGTATTGGAGGGCGGCTTTGTAGTCTCCAACATCTTTGTGGGCTTGGTACAGGGTGCTGGTCATCTCCAGGAACCATGTTTTGTTGTCGCCCATTTCTTGCGCCATGCCGTATGCTTTTTCCGCCATTTGAATAGCCAACCTTGGCTGCTTTTCCGTCAGATGGACACTGGCGAGAATACCATAAACCATGGGCAAATCTCTAGTAACTTGATTTTGTTCCAAGAGGTCTAAAGCCTGATATAGCCATTGTTTGGCTTCTTTCAACTGGTCAGTCTGGTAGTAGGCTTGCCCTAAATGCGCCATGGCTGTTGGTGCAAGATAGCTTTCGCGCTTATCTTCCGTCAGGGCAAGACAGGCGGTCAAATATTCTTTTGCTTTGTCAAATTTCCTCATGGCGAGGTAGGTTTGCCCCAGTTCCAGCAAAGCTATCTCCTTGGCTTCCCGCTCGTTCGACTTTTCTGCATAAGTTAGGGCTTCTTCCAGATAAGGGATACTCGCAGCCGGGTTGTCACTTGCGCTTTTTATTTGCGCCAACGCCGCCAGCGCCCCCATCATTTTGCGGCTGTTTTTTTCAATTTTAACGTAGTTGTAGTTTTTTTCCGCATAAATCAGCGCGTTTTCATAGTCCCCTTCACCCACCAACAGATTAACCAACAGCCCGTAGGTATAGCTGGCATCCTCCCAGGCCTTCATTCGTTCTTGCAGTTCTAGGACGGTATAAGCCATCGTTTTGGCTTCTTTTTCCCTGCTGTTGGTAGCTAACATCCATGCATGGTTATACATAGGGCGCAGGTACCCCACCGTGTCATTTAACAACTTATATTGCTCAACTGCTTGGGTATAGTAGTACCCTGCTGAATCGGGATTGGCTTTGTATGTATATAGCGTCCCCAACTGGTTGTACAAAAAACCGGCCACCTTGGTCATCCCTCCAGCCCGCGCCTTCACGTTGGCGTATATTCTGGCCGCATCAGCAAAGCGCCCCTCTATCGAGTACATGATGCCAATGCGCGTATAGGCCAACAAGGCCTCCTCCTGGCGCCCTGCTTTTTGGTAGTACTCATAGGAGCGGTTATACTGCACCCTGGCCGAATCCAAACGGGAGCCTCGGTAAGACAGCATCCCCTGTTTTTCCTCCACAAAACCCAGGTGATAGTCCGATCCGGCGCGTCGGGCCATATCGCGCATCTGCTCCACATAAGTGGCGGTGCGGGCCAAATCCACCACATAACTGGAATCAATGAGCGTTTTCATGGCATCCAAACGCTCTTGCTGCGTGCGGGCTTTGTCCGCCAATTTTTCCAAGCGCTCTAAGTCTTGAGCGTGCAGTATGTTACACAGCAGCCAAGCGGTACCAAGGAGCCAAAGTCGGCGGGTATAATTGTTAGACATGATTATAGGATTGAAGATGAAGTACAAAATTGGATGCGGGTTATTCTACTTTTCTGATCAGTTTTTCCAATTCCAGCCTTCGTTTCCTGCTCAGCGGTATCGCTGTGTCGCCCACCAAAAGCAAGTTGTCTTGGGTATCTAATTGTTCTATGGCGGTCACGTTTATCAGGTAGCTGCGGTGTACGCGGATAAAGAGGGCCTCCGACAGGGCGCGCTCCATGATCTGCAATGTCTTGCGCAGTATGAACGAGCGCCCGTCGAAGAGGCGGATTTTTACATAGTCGTCCGAGCCTTCCACCAGCATAATATCGCGCTCGGCTACTTTATGATACACACTGTCTTTTTTTAAAAACAGGTATTCCTCAAACAGGAACTCATCGGCGGACAGTTGTTTGCCGTCCTTCAGAGCGGCAAACAACTGTCCGACTGCCAAAGAAATGGCCGTCTGCAAGGTGTATTTGTCAATAGGCTTGACGAGGTAACCCACAATATTCGATTTTTGGGCCTCCTCGTAGTGCTCCTTAGTGCCAAAACTGGTGATGTACAGGATGGGAATTTTTATCGGACGTATCTTCTTGCCCAGCTCTAATCCGGTCATTTTACCTTTTATGTCAACATCCATCAGAATGAAATCTACCCGCTTGGAGTAAATCTCTTCCAATGCTGATGCGGCGCTGTCCGCTACTCCGGCTACCTGATAGCCGATGTCTTGTATCAACATTTCCAGCTCTAATGCAAAGGAGGCATCGTCCTCTACAATAAGTATGGATATGGATGTAGTTTCTGTAGGCATGGAGGAAAAAGACTCATGTTAGTAAGGGAGGCATTTTATTGCTTTGCCCCAAAAGTAATCGCTTATCGGATAGTTTGTTCATCATTTAGGAGCAAAAATATTAAAAAATCAAGCGCTGACGGAACGCTACAAAGCTACAAGCTCATACTCGTGTCGTGTAGTTTTTAAAATTTTTTGCGGTGAACATACAAGATAATGCGGTGAATGGTAGGAATCCTGCGGTGAGTGGTAGGAGAGTTGTTTCGGATTCAAGGTTTCGGATTTCCCCTCGCATTCGCGGAAATTCGCGCCCTTCGCTAAAATTCGCGTTCAAAAATTTCGCGTTCCCTCGCGCTTACCGCGCCACGGCGCGGCTACCGCCTACCGCTCACTTCCCTCCCAGCCAATCCGAAAAAATCAACTGCACCATCGGCTCCACCAAGGCCGCAATCAATAATATGGCAATGATATTGAGCCAAAACCCAGCCCGCACCATCTGCGCTATTTTGATATGTCCGCTCGCAAACACAATAGCATTCGGCGGAGTGGACATCGGCAGCATAAAAGCACAACTCGCCGCCAGCGTCACCGGCATCAGCACCAAAATCGGATCAATGCCCGCGCCCGCCGCCACGCCGCCCACCACCGGCAAAAAGATCGTCACCAAAGCCACATTCGACATCACCTCCGTGAGGTACAACGACACTGCCGTCAGCCCCAGAATCAGCAGAAAACCAACGCTTTCCAAACCAGCAAACTGATGGCCGATCAGCCCGATGATGCCCGTTTTGGCCAGCGCATCTGCCAAGCTCAGCCCGCCGCCGAACAACAGCAAAATGCCCCAGGGCAGGTGCTGCGTATCGCGCCAGTCCAACAAAAATTTTCCTTTTCCGAAATCAAGTGGGTACAAAAACAGCGTCGTTGCCCCCATCAGGGCGATGCCTTCGTCCGACAGTTTCAGACCGGGAATGGCCTTGTTCAGCAGGCCGCCGAACATCCACAGCAGCGCCGTTCCCGCAAAGACCGCCAATGCGCCCACTTCGCCTTTGCTCATCCGGCCCAATTCATTCAGTTCCTGCCGGATGAGCTCCCGCCCGCCTTCAAACCTGCCTAATTTATTGGGGTACAATATTTTGACCAATATAAAATAAGTGATAAACAACAACAGCATCGCAAACGGAAAGCCCGCCAGCATCCACTGCCCAAACCCTATTTCGTAATCGTACTGGTCGCGCACAAAGCCCTTCAGCACCACATTGGGCGGCGTACCTATGATGGTAGCCATCCCGCCTATGCTGGCACAATAAGCTATGCCCAGCATCATGGCCAATGCAAAATTGCGAATGCGCGGGTCGTTGCGCTCCCCCATATTTTTCGTCAGCAAATCAATCACCGATACCGCAATGGGCAGCATCATCACCGCCGTAGCCGTATTGCTGATCCACATGCTCAAAAAGCCGGTGGCCAGCATAAAACCCAGCAAAATACCATTGGCATTCGTTCCCGTCAATCGTATGATATTCAAGGCAATGCGCCGGTGCAGGTTCCACTTCTCCATCGCCAGCGCCACCATAAAACCGCCCATGAACAAAAACACCACCGGGTTGGAATACGGCGCCGCAGATTCCTTCACACTGCCCACTCCCAGCAACGGCAGGCAAACAATGGGCAGCAGCGAGGTCACCGGAATCGGCACCGCCTCCGTCACCCACCATACAATCATCAGCACGGCCATCGCCAGCACTTTCCAAGCTTCGGGTTGCAGCGCCTCCGGTTTCGGCAGCAGCAGCATCAGGGCCATCAGGGCCGGGCCTGTCCACAGGCCTATTTTTTTCAAGGTGTCCATAATGCGGTAAATGTAAAGACTTTTGTTGATTTGGGCGCCCCGGCCACTCTCCAACCTCCCCCAGCCCCTCCAAAGGAGGGTAGCCACAGGCGGGCCGTCGGGTCATTCGCTCTTACCGGCTGCTGCTCTCCCTCTATCTCCCCCGCAGCCGGTACCGCTACTGCCCCTGGCGCATGGCCTCACTAAACACAACCACATTTTCCTCTCCTGCGTTCTTTGCACATCATGCGCACGCTATCACGCCAACACAGCTTCCTGTTCCTGCTGCAAACCGCCGCTTTCCTCACCTTAGCCGGATACGCCTGGCTATCCTGGACCGGCCAATCGCCGCTGTCCGTACTGTTTTGGAACGAACAATGGCTGCGTGGCGCAGTGGGCAGCTTGTCCGGTATGTCCTGGGAAGCCTATCTCGCATCTCCGGCCACATCCCGTTTTTGGAGCGGGGTAGAGTGGGGGATGGGCCTGGCCCTCTCACTGGCGGCTGTGTCCGCATGGATCGCCCAAGCCAAGCCCCGACTGGCGGCTCCTTTTCTGCTCTTCGGCTTTCTCCTTGTGTTGTTGTTCTCCATCCTCTACGGTTTCGACAAAATATTTTTTTGGGTGCAGATGCCCGAATATGCCCTGCAATGGGGCGCCCCGCTGTTTTTGGCAGTCTGGCTGTCGGCGAAAATCCAAACGCGTGTTGTGTGGGGCCTGCGCATAGTGGCCGCCGTTACTTTCGCCGCGCATGGCTTGTATGCGCTGAACATAGCGCCGCGCCCCGGCAGTTTCATCGAAATGACGATGAGCATTTTGCACGTCTCGCAAAGCACCGCAGGGCATATTCTTACGGTGGCGGGTGCATTGGATTGGGCGGCAGCCTTATTGATTTTGCTCCCATTTCCCCGATGGCAAAAAGCTGCGCTCATCTATATGGTGCTCTGGGGATTGCTCACCACGCTCGCTCGATGGGCGGCGTATGTACATTTTGACCTGCCCTGGTGGCCCCAAACCTTCTTGGCCTGGACCCCCGAAGTACTGATCCGAACGCCTCATTTCCTCATTCCGCTGGCTTTGCTCCGCCGTTGATAACGCCCTGCAGGTTGTTTTCTCGGCATAGCATCAGGTTCACTTACTCAGACAAAATTTTCCAGCCAGAAAGTGTTGTTGTTTCAAAAAAACTGCCCAGGCAGATATGGAATAGACCTCGCTTGGCGAATCTTGATAGCTGAACAGGGTAGGGGAGAGCGGGCAGGAATTTTTACCTCACAAATACAAAATTATCAGAATCCGTTTTGCGGTCGGCAAGCCAGGTATCCCAATGTTCACAAGCTTGTAGCTCGCCGGCAGCATCAGGCACGAACACCCGATAGCCATGCTCCAGCATCCATTGCACCGCCTGACGATGCCCCGGACCGCCGAGAAATTCCATCGCAACCACAGGAAAAACCCCTTGAAGAAACATGCCTTTCAGCCCCTGCAATACCTCGTGCTCTGCGCCTTCCACGTCTATTTTGATAAAACGGGGAATGGCTTGACACGCTGCGAAAAACGTGTCCAAACGGGTAGAGGTCAATGTAGTTTTTCGACCTTGCAAATGATCGGGCACTGAATCGGGGCGGGTCGTATTGTATTCCGAAAAAAGCGTGGGAAATTCCCAGAAATCGCAGGAGCCGTCAATGGTGCCCACCAACAGCCGATGCGCTTCTATCTGCCTGAAAACCTGTGCATTGTTTCGGAGTGCCGCATGGGTAGCGCTGCCGGGTTCAAACGACCAAATGCGCCCCTCCGGCCCGACGAGATGAGCCGCCAGCAAAGAAAAATAACCAAAATGCGCCCCCACATCCGCAACGTAATCGCCTTTTTGAAGGAAGCGTATAAAAAAACGAGCCAGCCTCAATTCGGAATCATGGGTTTTGCAGCCCAGCAAAAACAAATCCATCCCGGCAGGCAATTGTACCCCCATCGGGACTCCGAAAAAGGTGAGGCATTGCCGGTTCCAGGGCCGTTTGAGCAGCGGATAAAGAAGGTGGCGAAAAGCAATGGCGCTCAGATAGCGAAACGGGCGGTGCAACAGGCGCGCCCACTTGGAGCTTTCTGCCAGTGCAGCGGCTTGATCTAATGCGAGCAAGAGTGGGCGTTTGTCTTCAGGCAGCATCGTTTTTCAGGGCGTTTTGTCGCCGGTCGGTAATATCCAATTGTACCAACATGGCCATATTAATAAAGAAAAACGATCCGATTTTGTCGGTTTCAATCAAATCGTTGATGACGCAAAGTATAAGAATGGAGATAAACGACAGCATGGTTGCCATCACCGCCTGCCGGGTTTGCCGGTCCCGAACCCTGTGGTACAGTTGCTCGCCATAGACCAGCGCGGCAAAAGACATCAGCAGGAAAAACAGCAGTCCGGGCAGCCCTTGCTCCACAGAAATCATCAGATAGTAGCAGTGTATGCCCGATTGTTCGGGATTGTGGCTCACATAAGTGCGAAAACTCGAAACGGTATATGCTTTGTATTGCTCCAGAAAATTGCCCGGCCCGAATCCCGTCAGCGGCCGTTCGCCCACCATGTAAAAGCCTGCAATCCAGCGGTAAAAACGCTCCATAGTGGAAATATCTTCGCCCTGCGCAGTGGCCTCCAACAGGTTGTCGAAGCGGGTATGGCTGATGGTTTTTTCGTATTGCGGGGCAAAGTCTAAATAGGTGTTTTGTGAACTCATCCAACCCAAGCCGGCCACTACTACCACTGCCGCAATCAAAATAGCCGGTTTTATCAACTTTAAACGGATAACCCAATACGCTGCCACCGACAATAATACGGCTCCCATGGCTGCACGCGTGTAAGACAACTGTATGGCGATCAATAAAATAACAGTGGATGCTGCGATGATGATATATACGAGGCTCTTGGCGGGATACCATTGCCGCACAAACCACACAAATGGAATAAACACCGCCATGATGGCCGCATACGACACATGATTGCGATAAAACGGAGAGAGCACCCGATAAACATCCTCAAAAGAAAAACCATAAGTGGAGTGCCGTATCAATACCACTACTACCGTCAGTATCAGCGTAATGAAGACCGCCCAAAAGAAACGGCGCACGTCTTCTGCATCCCGTATCATATAGCCGGTGAGAAAGTAAAAGGTGACGATGTACCAGCTTTTGGCAAGGAAAAATTTGAGCGAAATAAACGGATCGGCAGAACTGAGCATGGGAACCACCATCCAACCCCAATGCAACAGCAACAACAATGTGACCGGATGCTTCAGAAAATCGGCCTTCACCGCGCTCCGATGCCGAAACCAGAACAACAGAAACAGCAACATCAGCCCCACGGTGAGCGGCTCGGTGGGCAGGTCGGTGCCAAAACCGTTGGGGAGCACTACCTCCGTTGAGAGCGGAATAGAAAAAAGCAGCAGATAATAGATTTTTCTAAAATCAACCACCGCCAGATATCCCAGCAACAGCACCGCCGGAAAGCCCGCCAGAAAGTACATTTCGGTATAAACAGCCCCGAAAACCGATGCCAGTACGATACATGCAAAAACTCCGAACAGCAGTAGCTCTGACGGAATGAAGGAAAATGAAGATGGGATGTTTTTGCTCATCTGGCCGCAAATTTAGAAATGTTTCTCTTTGATAATATTTGTCATTGCTTATCGGACAAGGTTTCTTCTTATTTGCAGTATTAAACATAGGGGCCATGAAACAAATACTCATCATCGGCGGATACGGAAATGCCGGACGTCAAATCGCTCAATTACTGTTGCAGGCTCGTAGCGATACAAACATTGTCATTGCAGGCAGAAACGAGGAGCGCGCACGGCAATGCGCAGACGCTCTTCGGGCGGTATTTCCCGAAAGAGGAGTTCAGGCTGCCCGTCTGGATATTCTGGACAGCGCCCATTTGTTCCGATTGGTTTCGGAGGCAGATTTTGTCGTCAATGCTTCCGGCACGCCGCTGCTGATGGAAACATTCATTCAGGCATTGCTCCAAACCGGCAAAGATGGATTGGACACTCAACTCTCAACCTCTGCAAAACACAGGGTTCTGGAAAAGTATGCCGAGCAATTAAAAACAGCGGGTATTTGTTACATCACAGACGGCGGCTTTCACCCCGGAGTGCCGGGCGCTTTGGTGCGGTATGCGGCTTTGAAAATGGAGCGTCTTGAAAAAGCCAATATTTACAGTGCCATGAAGGTAAATTGGAGGAGCTTCGAGTTGTCAAAAGAAACTTGGGAGGAGTTTATGGGCGAATTTTCAGACTACCGAACCGAATGCTGCCGCGACGGAAAATGGCAGAAGACCGGTTCAATGGAGTATTTTTCCTACAATTTCGGCCCGCCGTTCGGCAAACAAAATTGTATGCCGATGCACCTGCCTGAAATGGAAGCTTTGCCGAAGTTGCTGCCGGGTTTGCGGGAAACCGGATTTTTTGTCGGCGGCTTCAATCCGATCACCGATTATCTTATTTTACCTGTTGTGATGATGATGTTGAAGTATCTGCCGAAAGGCTTCTGGAAATATGCCGCCAGCTTGTTTCGGTGGGGAATCAACCAGACGAAGCCGCCGTATGGCATCATGTTGGCTGCTGATTGTGTTGGTTATGAAGGAAATACAAGGCGAGAGGGAACCATCACACTTTTTCATGAAGACGCATATATAATGACCGCCGCGCCGGTAGTCGCTTGTCTGGAACAATATTTTGAGGCAGAAAACAAGCGCCCCGGTGTGTGGTTGCAAGCCGATTTTGTGGAGCCGTTGGAGTATATCACTCGCTTGAAATCATTGGGCATCAGAGTGGAAGATAAATTGATTTGACATTACTCCCCCTCCATAATCGCCTGCCAGGCCTCCACCGGTCGGTCGGTGGACAATATCACAGCGCCACGAGCAATGAACTCCAGATAAACCCGATTGCCTTTTGCCAGGGCCATGTTGTCTAAGTTGCCCATAGTACCCAATATGGTGGGAATATTCAGTGCTTTGAGCTTGTCGTACAGTTCGGGGCTTGGCTCGCGGGTACCCACAAAAGCAACGAGACGGTCGGCAGGTATGCCGGTACCCAACACGCGGTCGGCTTCTTCTACACTGCGCATATTGGCGGAGATGAGGATGTCGGGTTTGAGGGTATATACTTGCAGCGCATCTGCCGCTGTGTAAGTAATGATGACGGATTGGCGCTCCATTTTGTACCTTTCCACCTGTTGAATGACTTTTTCAAAAGGCACATTCCGCTTCACGTCTATGGTGAAAATGGCGCCGCGCCGGGCAGCCCATTCCAGCGCATCTGCCAGCAGAGGGATCGAGAATCCGGTATCGGTACTATCTCTGTTTTTGAGCTTCAAGTCTTTCACTTGTTCCCAGGTATGGGCCGCCACTGCGCCTGCTCCGGTAGTGGTGCGGTGCAGCGTATTGTCATGCAGGATGATGAGTACGCTGTCGGCAGTCATTTCCACGTCCAATTCAATGATGGCGGGTATTTGGGAAAGCAGATGCTCAAAAGTTTCGAGGCAGTTTTCGGGGTAAGCCGCGAAATTCATGCCGCCCCGGTGCGCGCTGATATGCGGCCCCTTGCGCAAAAAGGCAATCAGGCTGGAGTCGGCATCGGGCAACTGAGCATGGGCGTGGAGAATAGCTGCAAAAGCAATGACAGTAAGGAGGAGGACGCGTTTCATTTTATACCAATTGGTGACTGATTCAACGAAAATACAGGGGGGAGGCGGTGTGTAAACGAGCTGGATTTCCAAAGGCTGGAGTGAAAACGTGAAAAATTCATATTCGGTTTACAATCTCTGCTTACCTTTGCACTTGTTAAGAAACGTTAACACTTTCTCTCTTTAACAAAAATCCATTTTATGAGAAGCATTCTACAGAACGCAGTCAGAGGGGTACTCGGTATCGCTTTGACGGTTGCCATGCTTGTGGGCTTTTCCACGCAGGCTCATGCTCAGGTTACCACCTCTTCGATGGGGGGTAAAATTACCGACGACAAAGGCGAAGCGCTCATCGGCGCTACGGTTTTGGCAACACACGTTCCATCCGGTACGCGGTATGGCACAACCACAGGGGTTGACGGCACATACTACATTTCCAGTATGAGAAGTGGCGGGCCATACAAAGTCGAAGTGTCCTACACGGGATATGCAGCTTCTGTTGCCGAAAACATCACGTTGTTGTTGGGGCAGACTTACGCATTGGATCGGACTCTTAGTGAGACGGCGGTTGATCTCACCGGAATTGAGGTGTATGCAACAAGGAGCAACATTTTGAATTCCAACAGAACCGGCGCGGCTACGAACATCAACTCTGCGCAGATCAACACATTGCCGACGATTTCAAGAAGTATCAACGACTTTGTTCGCCTTACTCCTCAGGCACAGGCGGGCAACGGTTTTGCTGGTCGGGACGGACGCTACAACAATGTGCAGATTGACGGCGCTAACTTCAACAACAACTTTGGCCTGAGCAGCGCTTCTTTGCCTGGTGGTGGTTCGCAGCCGATTTCTCTTGATGCCATTGAAGAAATTCAGGTAAACGTGGCTCCTTACGACGTTCGCCAAACCAGCTTTACTGGAGCAGGTATCAATGCAGTTACCCGTGCAGGTACCAATACCTTGCACGGCTCAGCGTACTACTTCTTCCGCAATCAGAATTTTATTGGCACGAAAGTAGCTTCTGATACATTGCCCGCCTTGGCTGAATCTGCATCCAAAACTATCGGCGCCCGCCTTGCCGGCCCGATCATCAAGGACAAACTGTTCTTTTTTGTGAATGGAGAATACGAAGACAATGTTCGGCCAGGTATCAATATTGTTCCGAGCGCTCCCGGAAGATCCGGTCCCAACGTTTCGAGAACTACCGTAGCCGACATGACCCGTGTGAGCAGTTTCCTGCAGGACACTTATGGTTATGATCCCGGCGCCATTGAAAACTATGCGAACAACTTCACAACGGCCAATTTTAAAGCACTTGCCCGTTTGGACTGGAACATCAACGACAACCACAAATTTTCTTTGAGGTACAACCAAATGATTGCTACCGACGATCAGGTAGTCAACGGCACCAGTGCTCCCAACCCGCGCTCTTCGTCCAATCGCGTCAGCTTGAACTCTTTTGCTTTTGAAAATGCCAATTATGGTTTTGAGAACAGCGTACGTTCGCTGGCTGCCGAATTGAATTCCAAGTTCGGCAATAAGATTTCCAACCAGTTGTTGGTCACTTATACACGCATTCAGGACAAGCGCACGTCCAAATCTACTCCGTTCCCGTTTGTGGACATTAAGAAAGATGGAGACTCTTATCTCAGTTTTGGGTATGAGTTGTTCTCATGGAAAAACGACGTTATCAACAAAGTTACGACTATTACCGACAACGTGTCCATCAATCTTGGCAAACACAATATCACTGCCGGCGCCAGTTTCGATTACCTGACTTTCGGCAACTCATTCCAGCGTTACGGCACCAGCTATTATCGCTATGATTCTTTGCAGCAATTCCTGGCTAATCAGACTCCTTCTGCATTTGCAATTACCTACTCGTTCCTGCCTGGCGGCGAAGACCCCTATGCAGAACTGAGCTTCGGTTTGGCTGGTCTTTACCTTCAGGATGAGTATCGTTTCAGCGATCGCTTTAAGCTTACCGGCGGTGTTCGCGTTGACCTCCCGCTGTATTTGAATGACTTGATTTCCAATCCTGCTGTTTCTGCACTGAACTTTGCAGACGAAGCTGGAAATGAAAACAATAAGTTGGACGTAGGCAACTGGCCTAAAGTGCGTCCGCTGATCTCTCCACGTGTAGGCTTTTATTATGACATCTCCGGCGACAGAAAGATTCAGTTGAGAGGCGGTACGGGCATCTTCACTGGTCGTGTGCCTTTTGTTTGGTTTACCAACCAGCCTACCAACTCCGGTATGCTGCAAAACACGATTGAACTGGTAGGTTCTGCTGTTTCTGCAGCGGGCATTACATCATTCAATGCCGATCCAAGCGCCTATGTGGGCAACTTCCCGCAAAATGCAGGTACTACTGCTCCTGGCTCTATTGCTGCTATTGACGAAGACTTCAAAATGCCGCAGGTTTGGCGCTCCAATCTCGCTTTTGATGTTCAATTGCCCAAGGGGCTGGTACTCTCTTTGGAAGGCTTGTACACAAAAGACTTGGTTGCTATTTACCAATACAATGCTAACCAAAAAGCTCCTGTTGGAACAATGAATGCATACAACGGCTTGGATACCCGTCCGTTCTTCGGCGCCAACAATGCTACCCGCCGTGTTAATGCCTCAATGAGCGAAGCAATGGTATTGTCCAATACTGACCGTGGAAATTCTCTGGCGCTGACGGCTTCTATCTCGAAGGAATTCAGCAAGGGTTTGTTTGCCAACGTAGCTTATACTTATACCGAAGCGAATGAAGTGACCAGCAATCCGGGATCACAGGCTGCTTCCGCATGGTCCAACAACTTGTCGGTAAGAGGCCACAACGATCTGGATTTAGCGCCTTCTCAATTTGCCGTGCCTCACCGTGTGATGGGTGCGCTTTCTTATCGCATTGAGTACTTGAAGATGTTGGCTACTACAGTTTCTTTGTTCTTCGAAGGAAGCCATCAGGGTCGTTTCTCTTACCGCTATTCTGCCGACTTCAACCGCGACGGCATCAACGGCGACCTGATCTTTATTCCCAACAGCCCGTCCGACATCACATTCACCAACGTGACTGGTTTCACTGCTCAACAGCAGAGCGAGGCTTTCTTCAAGTACATCGAACAGGATGAGTACCTGAATGCCAACAAGGGTAAGTATGCCGAGCGCAACGGCGCCCTCCGTCCCTGGAGAAACCAATGGGATTTCCGCCTGCTGCAAGATATTTACACAGATATTAAAGGCCAGCGCAATACGTTGCAGTTGAGCCTCGATATTCTCAACGTCGGAAACCTCATTAACTCTAAGTGGGGTATTGTACAAAACGTGGCTTATCCCAACGGTTCTATTCTGACTCCTACGGTAGCAGCTGACGGCACAGCGACTTTTACCATGCCGCGCGTGAGCAATCAGCTACTGGACAGCACTTTCGTCAATTCCATCAGTACGGCTTCTACATGGAGCATGCAGTTGGGTTTGCGCTATATTTTCTAATTTGTTTGGGATGTTAAGGCATTGAAATTATTGCCATAATATCTTCAATTTCAAACACTCAGAACCTCCCGATGCGGTGATCATTTTGATTTCTGCCATTTCGGGAGGTTCTTTTTTTTGCCCATTTCTCTAAGTTTACCTACATTTATGCCGATTCCAAAAAAAGAACAACCATGAAAAAAATCTTTGCTCTCATCATCCTGGCAATGGCCGCATGGCCGGCCTTTGCTGCCCAAACCAACTGGGAGGATGCTCCCGCATGTCGTTTTATGGCGAATAAGGCACTGGAAACCACTGTTATTCCGGAAAGTGTGTTGGTCATCAACGAGTTTATGTACAACAATCCGGGAACCGACGATTACGAATTTCTGGAAATCTTCAACGCCGGCGATATGCCTGTCCAAATGGAGGGTTACCGGCTCACTACCGGCGTCACTTTTACATTTCCCAACTACACGCTCCCGGTCGGCGGCTATGTCATAGTAGCCATTGATTCCGCCAAATTCCGCATGGCCTTCAATGTGCCGGCCTTTCAGTGGAATACCGGGCAGGCGCTCAACAACACCGGCGAGTTGATTACTTTGGTCAACAACACCGACGCCATCATGGACACCGTGCGCTATTCTGCCACAGCCATGCCCTGGCCTGCATCGGCCAACGGCGGCGGCCCTTCGGTACAACTCTGCAATCCGGCCTCCGACAACAGCAACGGCGCCAATTGGGCGGCCTCCGTCGCTCCTACCGGCTTCTTTATCAATGGCATAGAAGTGCTGGCTACTCCCGGCGCAGCCAATAATTGCGCGCCTCCGATGCCTGTTTCTTACCCGCCTTACGAAATCGGAGTTGTGACGACCAACAATGCGAATGGCGTGACCGACTCGCTCAATGTGCGCTGTCAGTTGCAGGGTACGGTATATGGCATCAACCTGAGAACAACGGGATTACAGTTTACCATGATTGACGATCAGAACGACGGCATTGCAGTGTTCAGCACTACCGCCGATTTCGGTTATCAGGTGGAAGAAAGCAACGAGATCATCATTCGGGGCCGCATCACGCAGTTCAACGGTCTGACGCAAATTCTCCCCGACACTGTGATCGTAGTAGCGCAGAGCAACCCGCTCATTCCGGCTACCACCGTCACTCAATTGGACGAAAGCACGGAATCTCAATTGGTTCGCATTGAAAACCTGACTTTGGTGGACCCTGCTCAATGGACGAATGCCGGCACCGGGTTCAACGTGGACGCCACCAACGGAACCAACACCTTCCAGATTCGCATCGTATCCACCAGTAATATTTTCGGCACACCCGCTCCTGCCGGCACTTTCAACCTGACGGGAATCGGCGGGCAGTTCGACAGTTCGTCGCCCTACACGGAAGGCTACCAGATTTTCCCACGATATTTATCCGACATAGACATCATCAACGCAGTATCCAATCCGGTGAAGGTGAATCAAGGCGTTCGGGTGAGTCCCAATCCTGCTTTGGGGGTCGTTTTGATCAAGTCCGAATCTGCTTTTGATGCTGTGCGAGTGACGGACGCCGCCGGCCGGACGGTATATTACAACTGGTTTGCGCCTGTTACCGAACTGAACTTAGATACTACTACTTGGAAACGAGGCACTTACCATGTGGCAGTGATGAGCGGAAAAGCTACCAGATTGGTTCAGGTAGTGAAGGCTAAATAAGTCAATCTATTATTATTCGATCAGGCTGCGGGAGGTTTTAGCGCTTCTCCGCAGCCTGTTTGTTTGCAGACAAAGCGACGCAAAAAAATTTTAAAGAACACCCCAAATTTTCAATCTTTAGGTGAAAGTTTGAGAAAAGCTCTATATTTCGCCTCCAAGAAACACAAACCAAACATTTATGAAGCATTTTCGACTCTTAGCCTTTTGCCTCAGCGCCTTGTGGATCAATGCAATAGACGCACAGGACATTCACTACACGCTGTTCAATATGTCGCCTTTGACGCTCAATCCCGCACTCACCGGCGCGTATGAAGGCACGGCCAGAATCGGGGGCATTTACCGCGATCAATGGTCCAATGTTATTGCGAAAGGTTTTAAAACTCCGGGCGTGTATTTAGACGCTCCCATCATTCGCGGCTTTGGAAAAAAAGACTGGGTGGGCGTCGGCGCGATCAATGTCACGGACGAGGCCGGCCGATTTGATCTGGAGACTACCATATCAGGTCTTTCATTGGCTTACCATGCTGCTGTCGGCGATAAATCGGTTTTTACCATCGGCCTTCAAGGCGCCAGAGTGCAGCGCAAAGTGAACGGCGCAAGCCCTTATACGCGCTTTGAGGATGCTTATGATGTTAATACTCAGAGTTTTACTGGTATTAGCGCTGATCGTGGCGCTATCCGTCCGAACATCAACTACACAGATATCAACGCGGGCTTGTTGTTCCGCACTAAGCTTGCAGACAAGCAATCTTTGGAGATCGGCGTTTCGGCGGCACACATCAATGCTCCCCGCTACTCCATGAGCGATTCTACAGGTCGCAACGACCCCGGCACACGTCGTCCGCTTCGTTTAGCCGCTCATGCTCAATACATTACGCCGCTGAATGAAAAGTGGGATCTAATGCCTACAGTGCTGTTTCAGTCCACCGCGGGCGCCTTCGAAGGCGTGGCACAGGCTTGGGCCGGGTACAACATCAAAAAAGATGTACGCATCAATCTGGGCGCGGGCTATCGTTTGGGCGATGCGTTTCAGGTACTCATCGGCATGGATTACGAAGACCTGAAAGTGGCAGCCAGCTACGACATGAACGTATCTTCATTGGCGCCTGTGAGCAAAACAGTGGGCGGCTTTGAAGTATCGGCTTGGTACATACTCAAAATGTATAAAAAGCCCGATGTGAAACCGGTCATTTTCTGCCCGCGTTTTTAATGTTGTTTTCCAAATACACCAGTTCCTTTATGAACGTTTCTTTTCACAGTCAATCGTTCCACTACATGAAACGCTTATTTCTTTTCATCGCTTTTTGTTCCATTGTTTCTGCCCAACAGCTTTGGGCGCAACCCATTCGGAAGTCCAATTACGACAAAATCGTTGAGTTGGCTTACGAAAAATTGGCCGAAAAGGATTATTACAATGCCATTACCAAATTTGAAGAAGCCTACGAAGAGCGCGAAGACAAAACCTTCCTGCCCATTTTGGCCGACCTCAACTACTTAGTCCGCGACTTTGTAAAAGCCGAGCGCTACTATGCCCGCATTTTTCGGGCCGATAAAACCAACGAATTTGCCGCCAAGCGCTATTTCTATGCTCGTTCGCTCAAGTACAACGGCAAGTACGAAGAGGCCATTCCTGAGTTTCAAAAAGTATTGGAAACGGCGACCAAAGACTCTTTGCGCACCTTGATTCGCAATGAAATTTCCGGCGCTGAAATGGCGATGGAACTCGGCATTGCCAACTCCGACGGTACCATAGGCAAGGGAGTTAAATTGGAAAATGCAGGCCGCGAAGTCAATACCCCCAACTCTGAATACTCGCCGGCTTACGGCCCCGGCGGCGACCTCTATTTCGTAGGTTTCAACAACAAAGAAATAGTGGTGGTGGATGAAAAAAACCTGCTTCGGTTTGCTCAGGTATTCAAGTCGGGCAAGGGAGATCGCGGCTGGAAAAAACCGGAACCCTTGGGTGAAAAAATCAACCGTCCCGATGCGCAAATCATCAATGTAGCTTTTTCTCCAAAAGATAACCGAGTTTACATCACGCAGGGCGTGCTGGAAGGCAATGTGATTTCCGACGCCAAAATATATGTGGCCGCCGGTACAGATGGCGCTGCCAATGAGGTGAAAGGTATCAACGGCAACTACATTGCCAAGCACCCGGCAGTGGGAGAGTTGTTTGGCCGCGAGGTATTGTATTTTTCTTCCAATATGCCGGGCGGCTTTGGCGGCTTCGACCTGTACTACGCCACCCGCACTGGTGATGGTGAATACGGCGCTCCCGTCAATCTGGGTGATAAAATCAACACGCCGGGCAATGAAGAGACGCCATTTTTCCGCGACGGAACTTTGTATTTCAGCTCCGACGGGCACCCCACTTTCGGCGGTTATGACTTGTTCTTTACCGTTTGGGACGGCACCTCCTGGAGCGCGCCGGCCAATATGGGCGCAGGCTATAACACCAGCGTGGACGATCAGTCTTTGAGCCTGGATGCAGAGGGATATAAAGGATTCCTCACTTCGAACCGCGCAGGCGGGCGCTCGCTTCGGAGTAAAACCTGCTGCGACGATATTTATGCCTTTGAAATCGCCCGCATTTCGGCCAATCTGGTAGTCGGCGTTTTTGACGATGCCAAAAAGCCACTCAACGGCACTTCCATCGGTCTCATCGAAATGCAAAACGAAAAACCTGGCAAGATAGACAGCCGTACCAATGCCAACGGCAACCGTTATGAGTTCCCGCTGGCGCTGGATATGCCCTACAAAATTGTGGTGAGCAAAGAGGGCTATCACCCCGATTCTACCACCATCACAACGGCCAACCTGAAGGAAAACAAAACCTTCGAGCATCGTTTCTACCTCAAAGCCAAGCCGGTGCCGCCGCCGGTGCCGGAATACGATACCATCACGCAGGAAAAGCCGATTGTGTTGGAGAATATCCTGTACGACTTCGACAAGGATGTCATCAAGCCGGAATCAGAGCCTGATCTTCAGGTAGTGTTTGAATTGATGACGGAGTATCCCGATATGGTGATTGAATTAGGCTCGCATACAGATAACCGGGGTAATGACGCCTACAATAAAGACCTCTCCCAACGCCGTGCTGAATCGGCGCGCCGCTGGCTGATGCGCAAGGGCATTACCAGAGAGCGAATCAACGCTGTTGGCTACGGGGAGACGGTTCCGCAAACGGTCAGCGCCAAAGCTGCTGCTCAGAGCAATTTCCTCAAAGAAGGCGATGTACTCACTCCGGAATACATTGACAAACTGGCTTCCGAAGAGCAAAAAGAGGCCGCACACGCGCTCAATCGCCGTACAGAGTTCAAGATTGTGAAAGGCCCAACAAGCATCATCATCAAGAGTACGCGCTTGCGCAAGGTGGAGCCTACTACCAAAACAGCGCCCAACAAACAGTCTCAGCCCGCCGCTGCGCCGAAGCCCGCCCAGAGCAGCGCTCCGGTGATGGAGTTCAAGGAGAAGTTTGTTGATTTCGGCTCGGTGAAAAAGGGCGAAAAGCGCGAGTACGCCTATGAATTTACCAATAAAGGCGCCACCGACATCGTCATCTCATTGGTTTCGGCCTGCGACTGCACCACTGTTCAGTATCCTGAAAAGCCGGTGAAGCCGGGCGAAAAGGGCATCATCCATGTGGTATTCGACAGCACGGAGAAGGAGAAATCCGAAGTCATTGACGTGGACATCTTCCTCGATTATACCGATCCGGTGACGGAAATGCCCGCTATCGTGCGCCTGCAATACAAGTTTGACCTGGTGAAGTGAGGTTTGTTTCCTCCAAGAAGAAAAGAGGCCCGGCTTTGGTGAAAAGTCGGGCCTCTTTGTTATTATTTGGCCTCTTCCTCCTGCCGTCTTTTGATCTCATCCCGAATGAGGGCGGCCCGCTCGTAGTCTTCGCTGCTCAACATATCCTCCAGCATTTTTTGCAAGCCCTCGATAGGGTAGGAAGACAGCCCTCCCGATTTGCGCCGGCTGCTGCGGCCTCCCGATTTGCGGGCGCGAGGCTGCGGCTCCTCTTCTTCCAGAATGATGCCCGCAGTTTCCATGATGAACTCGTAGGTGTGGATGGGGCAATGGAAACGGGCGGCCAACGCTAATGCGTCGGAGGTGCGGGCATCTATTTCGTAGAGTTCGCCGTCTCTTTGGCACACCATGCGGGCGAAAAAGATACCGTCTGTAAGATTGTTGATGATAACTTCCTGGAGATCAATGTGAAAGATGTCCATGAAGTTTTTGAAAAGATCGTGCGTCATGGGCCTGGGCTGGTGCATGCGTTCGATGGCCACTGCAATGGCCTGCGCTTCAAAATTTCCGATGACGATGGGAAGTTTGCGGTCGCCTTCGATTTCTCCGAGAATGACGGCAAAATTGTTGGATTGAGATACGCTGCCGGACAGGCCTACAATTTCCAACTCTATCTTTTTCATGTAGCTGTATTTTTTTGTCAAAGGAAAATAAACGCTTAGGAGTTAAATGCGGTTTTGGCCTCGTTCCACAGCGCGTCCATTTCGGCCAGCGTCATATTGCGCAAGTCGGTAGGCGCGTGGGCCTCGATGTACTCAAAGCGTTTTTTGAATTTATTGTTGACCCGTTCCAGAGCCGTTTCAGGGTCAATGCCTTGAAAACGAGCATAATTGATCAATGAAAAAATGACATCGCCAAACTCCTCTTCCCGTTTTTCCTGAGACATTCCAGTTTGCATAGCCTCGCGAAATTCAGAGATTTCCTCTTCTACCTTTTCCCAAACCTGCTCGCTGTTCTCCCATTCAAAACCCACTTGTTTGGTTTTCTCTTGCATCCGGTATGCCTTTATCATGGCCGGCAAAGAGCGCGGAACACCTTGAAGGACAGACTTTTTGCCCTCGCGGAGTTTGAGTTGCTCCCAGTTTTTCTTCACCTCTTCTTCGTCTTTCACCTGCACGTCTCCGTAGATATGCGGGTGGCGGGCAATAAGCTTGTCGCAAACGGCATGGATAGCGTCGCCGATGTGGAATGCGCCTTTTTCGTCGGCTATTTTGGCATAAAAAACCATGTGCAGCAGAATGTCGCCGATCTCTTCCTTGATGTCGTTGAGGTTATCGTCGAGGATGGCATCCGCCAGTTCGTACGTTTCCTCAATGGTGAGATTGCGCAGGCTTTGCAGGGTTTGTTTGCGGTCCCAGGGGCACTGTTCGCGCAGGGTGTCCATGATGGTGAGCAGCCTTCCGAAGGCTTCGAGTTTGTCTTGCATGTGGCAGGCGATTTCAAAATCGGTGCAAAGGTACGCTTTATTCATCAAGATTCGGGTCATCCCCATTCAGGAAAAAAGGCGTCCCGGAAATGAGTGATTTCTGTTTCCGGGTTGAACAGCACCGCCACCACATCGAAGCGAATCTCCCAATCGTGGCCGTACATTTCCATATATCTGGAAGCGGCTTCCGCCAGAAAACGCTGCTTTTTGGCGGAAACGAAGTCCTCCGGCCTGCCGAAATGGTCGGAACTGCGGGCTTTGACCTCTACAAGCACCAGCGCAGGGCCGTCCATGGCTACAATGTCCACCTCGGCCCGGCCAAAGCGCCAGTTGCGATGGAGTATTTGAAAGCCTTGTTGTTCAAGGAATTGCGCAGCGAGTTCTTCGCCTGCCTGGCCGGTGTCGTTGTGTTGAGCCATGACCGTTTTCAGCGCGTGACGGCGAGAAGCATGACGTCCACCAATTCTCCGCTGGGCCTGCGGAAGAATGCGCGCAGGTCGCCTTCGCGGCGGAAACCACATTTGCGGGCCAGCCGCTGCGCCGGAAAATTGTCGCTGGCGGTGAATAACTCTATGCGCTCCATATTGAGTTGTGAAAACGCATAACGCCCGATTTCACGGATCACTTCCGTCATAATGCCTTTGCTCTCGTATTCCTTATCCACAAAAAATACGATGCACGATTTTGGCACAGACCAATCTATTTTGAACAATTCGACGTAGCCGATGGGCTTGGCGCCGTCTGTGTGCCATACGCCGAAAGCATAAGATTGCTGAAGCAGCCAGTTGGAAAGTTTGCGGCGCACAAATGCCTCACAGTCTTCTTTGCTGCCGATGTCTGAGGCGGAGAGCGCGAGCAATTCCTCGATTCGGGAACGATTGTTGTCCAACAGTTCGTAAAAAGCCTCTCCGTCGTTCTCGCGAAAGCGGCGGATGACCGTGTGTTGGCTGAGCAAAACGGTGTCAATATGGAAGAGTTGCGGCATCATAGTGCGCAAAAATACTATCTTCGCCCGGTACGACATAAAGACTTTTAAAATGAAAAAACTTTTGTTCATCGGAGCTTTGGCCCTCCTCTGGGGTGGTAATGCGTTGGCTCAAAAGAGCGAAACCGACACAGATGCCTTATTTATCAAAAAGATACACGATCAGGCCCTGTCCGACGGGCGCTGTTACGAATGGCTCAGTGATCTGTGCCGCGTTGCTCCCGGTCGTCTGGCAGGTTCTCCGGCGGCTGCGGCGGCAGTAGATTACACGCGCTTTGTACTGGATACGTTGGGTTTGAGCAAGGTCTGGCTTCAGGAATGTAAAGTGCCCTACTGGGTGCGCGGCGATAAGGAGCAGGTCCGCATTGTCAATTCTAAAAAAATGGGCAGCGTGGATTTGCGTTGTCTGGCTCTGGGCAACTCCATCGGCACCGGGCCGCAGGGGCTGACCGCCGAAGTGATCGAAGTGCGCAGCCTCAACGAGGTGGACAGCCTGGGGCGCAAGGGCGTGGAGGGCAAAATCGTTTTTTACAATCGCCCGATGGACCCGCGTCTGACCAACACTTTTGCAGCCTATGGCGGCGCCGTAGATCAGCGGGGCGCAGGCGCGGCGCGGGCCGGTAAGTATGGCGCGGTGGGCATCTTGGTGCGCTCTATGACCAATCGGATAGACACCATTCCTCACACCGGCGCCATGAGTTATACGCCCGATGTGAAGCCCATTCCGGCCATTGCCATCAGCACGGCGGATGCGGAACTACTGAGCAGCATTTTGAAAGAAGAAACGGCCCGGGTGTATATGCGCTCCACCAGCCGGATGCTGCCCGAACAGATCACCCACAACGTAATCGGTGAAATCCGGGGCAGCGAATTTCCGGATGAGATCATCTTGGTGGGCGGCCACCTCGATTCCTGGGATGTGGCAGGCGGCGCACACGACGACGGCGCGGGCTGCGTACACGCAATGGATGTACTTCGGGTCTTGCAAAGAGTTGGTTATCAGCCTAAAAGAACCCTTAGATGCGTGCTTTTTGCCAATGAAGAAAACGGCTTGGTGGGCGGCAGAACCTACGCTAAGGTATCTAACGAAAAGGGGGAATTTCACCTGGCGGCCATTGAGTCGGATAGGGGAGGGTTCACGCCTCGCGGGTTTACGGTGGACGCCGAGGAAACGGTATTTGCCGACAAATTCAAACAAATCAGCGCGTGGCTGCCCTTGCTGGAAGCCTACGGTTTGTATATTCGTAAGGGAGGTTCGGGCGCCGACATCGGGCCGCTGAAGAGCCAAAAAGGAGTACTCATCGGTTTTGAACCCGATTCACAGCGCTATTTCGATTTTCACCACACGCCCATTGACAATATGGACGGTGTGAACAAGCGGGAGCTTGAATTGGGCACGGCCACCATCGCTTCTTTGGTGTACCTGTTGGATAAGTACGGAATCAAATAAGACGGGGATGTACCTACAACTTCCCGCCGGCTCGCAGCCGGCGTAGCTGCACTGTCAACCACTGATGCGCAGCGCTGAGATAAGCGGCTTCTGCCTCCCGGAGTGCAAATTCCGTGTTGCGCAACTCGCTGAATAATAGTGCGCCCTCGCGGAATCGCGTCTGATCGGTTTGCAAAATAGACTGCGATGTGTTCAACGCACTTTCTGCATATTGGAGCGTCGTGGCGGCATTCCGAAGTTCTATGGCGGCACTTTGCATTTCCAATGTCAGTTCCTCGCGCAGGGCGGCCATGTTGTTTTGCTGTATTTGCATTTGCAACCCGATGCCCTCTTTGTTGCGCTGACGGATTTTGCCGTCGTAAATAGGCAAATTGGCCCGCAATCCCACAAAAGCAAAGGGGAACCAGCGTTGCCACAGGGCCAAATCGTTGCTGAGGTGTTGCATGGACGCGTTGGCAAAGGCATCCAAAGACGGGCGGTAGCTTTGGTCGGCCAATTTCAACTCCAAAGCATTGATGTTGATGCGTTGGTTGATTTCCAACAACTCTGGTCGCTCATTCACCTCGGAGACGTTTACAACAGCTAATTCCAATTCTTTTGAACTGATATTCAGGATATTGTCAGGCAGTAAAATATCTTCCGGCTGTATTCCCGACAGGCTTGCCAATTGTAGCCTGCTGCGGTCCTTTTGGTTCCGGCTTTGTACCCTTAAAGCCTCGGCATTGAGCAGGTCTAATTCGCTTTTTTGCACATCTACAGGCAATGCGGCGCCGGCCTCCGCGCGCGTTTTCATCACGGCCAGCAGGTCGCGGGCACGAGACAGGCGTTGGGCTGCCAGGACCTCCTGGGCCGATTGCAATGCCAGTTCATAATAAGCCGCGGCTACCTCTGATTTCAGGTCTTGTTCCACAACGCGTTCGGTCAGTTTGTTGCCCGATGCGCGCATCAGTTCCAACTGAGTACGAGTGAGATAAGTGGGATCAATGAGCTTGTAGGATGCATCCACGCCCAGCAACAGACTGAAATTGGTGCCGAAGCGCACTTTTTGATCCTCGCCGCCAGGCTGTCCGAATGCCGCGCCGGGGATGACGACGGTTTGCAAAATCGGGTTGTACCGAAGGTCGCCGCTTCCGGTCACCACTGGCGTGCGTTGTGCCTGCACCTTTTGCAGGGCATTCTCCGTCAACACTGTGTTGAGGCGGGCATTTTTGAGGTCCCAGTCGCGCTGCATGGCTAACTCGATGGCTTTTTCCAGCGTCAAAGGAGTTTGAGCAGGCAAGTACGCAGCACTCATCAGCACAAAAAACAACAGCAGAAAACGATATGGCATCATGTTTTAATTTTTCTCTGATAAAACCCAGAATCAGTGGCTTGAGGCTTGTAAAGGCCAGGAGCCGTTCCCACAGGCCCTACCCTCTGAACACCGCCGAAGGCTCCAACGATACAATCCGCCGGATGGCAAAGCCCGCTCCGAAAAACGCAATGAACAACGTAATGGCCAGAAAGGCCGGCGGCGCCCAAATCGGAAACTCAAACAGCGTACCCGCCTGCGCAATGCCCTGCTTGAATCCCAGCACCAACACATACCCCAGCCCAAAACCCGCCACCGCAATGAGCAGCGCCTGTGTGAGAATGAGGCGACGCACATACCAGTTATTGGCGCCGATGGCTTTCAGTGTGCCGTAGTCCCGAATGCGGTCAATGGCCGCAGAGTACAGCGTGAGTCCGATGATGACAAACCCCACAATGAGCGCAAAAACGATGAGCGAACCCAGCGAAAACGCAATGCCGCTGGAACCCAGCAACTCATTGATGGACGACTTCGACAATTCATCGGCATCCCAGGCGCGAATGCCGAAAATGGGGCTTGCATTGATATTGGCAATGACCTGCGCCGCCGAAACTCCCGGCTCCCATTTGATCAAAAATGCGCTCGCCTGCGTAGTGGGGAAATTGCCTAGGTACCGCGCCCTGTCTATGGTCGTAAAGGCATAAGTGCCTGCAAATGAGCGTACTCCTTTGGTGTTGGCCGCCAGAAAAACCTTTTTGCCGTTGATCTCGAAGTAGTCGCCCACGTTCACTTCACCCAGGCCGGCCCGGTCGAAATAGTCGGTGACGACGGCGCCTTCCGTGAGCAATACGTTTTTAGACGCGCCCTCCAATCGCCAGGGGCCGCCCGCAAACTCAGGGTATTGCACCCCGATAAGGGTGAGGCCGCCCGATTTTCCGTTGGCAAACTTGGCTGCTCCGGCAGTCACCACAATAGGATACACCTGCTCCACTCCGGTGATGCCCGCGAGTTGCCGACCCACGCGCATGTCTAAAGGCGACAGCGCGTTCACGTTTTTGGTCTTGTTGTCGGTCACCCAGATATAGTCCTGATTATTGATGGCCAGCGCCCCCATCGCATCAAAGAAGAAAAACAACAAGCCCACCTGCTGCCCGATGAGGAACACGGAAATGATGACGCCCGCCAATGCGCCTATGCTCTTGGCTTTGTCGAATATCAAAAATCGAAGCGCTGTTTTAAACATGGCTGATGTTTCTATATTTATTTCGGATTCCGGATTCAAGATTCCGGATTTCGGATTGGAACCGCCTACTGCCCACTGCCCACCGCTCCACCCCTCCACCCCTCCACTCCTCACTCCTCACCCCTCACCCCTCACTCCTCACTCCTCACTCCTCACTCCTCACCCCTCACCCCTCACTCCTCACCCCTCACTCCTCACCCCTCACCCCTCACTCCTGCACATCTATCACACACTCCACGCGGCTGCCGATCAGGATATTATCCTGTTTGTCCAACTGCACCCTCACCTCGCGCACGCGGCGGTCTTCCAGGTTATCCGGGCTGTCCGAAAAAAGTGATTTTTGCCGGAGAAACGGCGCCACATACACCACCTTGCCCGTAGCCAATGGCTCCGTCGAGCCTTGCAAACGCACCAAAGCCCGCTGCCCCAACTGCACCCGCCCGGCAAACAACTCGTCCACCTCTGTCACAGCCTGATACGGCCCGTCGGCGGCTAATTCCCCCAGCACGCTGCTGTTGGTGATGTACTGCCCCGGCTTGATGCCCGACGATAAAAACGTGCCGGTCATGGGGGCCGTCAGCGTGCGTTGTTGCAGCAGCGTTTGGTAGTAGGCCAGGTCGGCTTCCAATTCTTTGAGGCGGCTTTGCTGCTGTGCCACGGCGGCCTGTTGGGCGCTCACTTGCTTGTCCAACTCATCGGCAGCAAAGCGGCTGTCGTCCAATTGCTGGGCCGTCAGGGCATTGCCGGCGGCCAATTTCTGGTTGCGCTCCAGCGTATTGCGGGCGTTATTCCGCTTCACGCGCAGCGATTCCAGCGATGCCTCGGCAGCAGTTATGGCGGCGCGTTGGGTCTGTAGTTTGCTCTGCGCTTGCCGCAGTTGCGCCTGCTCCACCTCATTGTCCAACAGGAGGAGCACATCGCCTTTTTGCACCCGCGAGCCTTCCCCAAACCTGATTTCGCGCACATATCCGGCCGTTTGAGCATTGATGGAAATAATTTTTTCAGGCGGCTCTATGCGCGCTATGCCTACAATTTCGCGCACTACCAAGGGCGTATCCGGGCGCACGGCGGCTTCTTCAGCGGCAGCGGCCTTTTGATCTTCAGCCGGCCCGCAACTTTGCAGAAACAGCGCTATGGCCAGCATTGGAAGGAGGTATCTCATGTCAGGTTATTACGGTTTTTATAGATTTTTTGGGCGTGCCGGTGCTCCGGTAGCATCCAATGCACCGTCGGGTGCATCAGTCGCTCCTCCTTTGGTCGTCACTACCTTCGGCCCCCTCACGCACAGCGCTCACCACCCCGTTATTCACCTCCACAATGCGATGCGCATAAGGTTTGAGGCGCGGGTCGTGGGTGACGACACAGACCGATTTGCCGGAATCGGCCAGACTTCGCAGTTCGTCCATGACCACGCTCAGAGAGTCTTTGTCCAATGAAGCGGTAGGCTCGTCGCAGAGCAACAGTTTGGGGTTGGTCACCAAAGCTCTGGCTATGGCGATGCGCTGTTGTTGTCCGCCCGAAAGTTGTTTGGGCAGGTTGCGGGCGCGGTCGCTCATACCTACAAATTCGAGCGCTTCGCGGGCACGCCGCCGCGCCTCGCCGGAGGGTACGCCTTGCAGGCGCAAAGGCATCATCACATTGTCTTCCGCGCTGAGCGGCGCCAGCAGGTTGAAATTTTGGAAAACAAAACCAATGGTGTTGAGGCGAAGTTTGGCCAGTTGGCTGTCTTTGAGCCGATTGATCTCCATACCGTCCACCCACAGCCGCCCCTGCGACGGATAGATGACGCAGCCCAGCAAAGACAGCAGCGTGGTTTTTCCCGATCCCGACGGGCCTATGATGAGCAGCAACTCGCCCTCATGGATGTCCATCGAGGTAGGTTGAAGCGCCGTGATGGTTTGGTCGCCTACCTTATACTGTTTGCCCGCCTGCTCCAAACGTGCGATCATTCATTTGTGATTTTGGAGTGAAACAGAGTTGTTTGGCTTTGGTTTTGATATTGCTACCTTTGCCCGGCACTTTCTACTAAAAACTGCATGAAGTTCCTCCACACCTCCGACTGGCACCTGGGCCAAAAGTTCCTCTCCAACGATCGCGAAGATGAGCACCGACGCGCTCTGCTGCGCATGGTAGAATTAGTGGAATCTGAGCAGGCCGATGCCCTCATCATCGCCGGAGATGTGTTCGATATCGGCAATCCGCCGCATTATGCCCGCCGTTTGTACTACGATTTCCTCACCCGGATGCTCAAGAGTTCCTGCTGCCGCCACATCGTCATCACCGGCGGCAACCACGACTCGCCCTCCATGCTCAATGCGCCCCGCGACCTGCTGCGCGCCCTCCGGGTACACGTTGTCGGCGCCGCTACCGGAAACATAGAGGATGAAATCGTAGAACTGCGCGACGACCAGGACCGCCTCGAAGCCGTAGTAGCTGCTGTGCCTTTCCTCCGCGACGGCGATATCCGCGCCTCCGTTTCCGGCGAAACCGCCGCAGATCGCGTGGAGCAAATCAAAACCGCCATTCTCCAGCATTATCAACAGGTTGGAGAGTATTGCGAGCGCTATCGCGGGCAAAATATACCCATCATCGCCACCGGCCACCTCTACGCTGCCGGCGCTTCCGCCTCCGAAAAACAAGACAATATCTACATCGGCAATACCGACAACATAGACGCCCGGCACTTTCCCGGCATCTTCGCGTATGTAGCCCTCGGCCACCTGCATCGCCTGCAATCGGTGGGCGGGCTGCCGCATGTGTGGTACTCCGGCTCGCCCATTCCGCTCAGTTTCAGCGAAACCAAAGACGATAAGGCTGCCCTGTTGGTTTCGTTCGAGGGCGATAAGTTGCTGGAAGTGAAGCCTTTGCCGCTGCCGGTTTTCAGAAGACTTAAAACCATTGAGGGGAGCTTGGAAAAAGTGGAGGCCGACCTGCTGAAATTCGGCAGCAAACCCGACCGCGACCTCAGCTCCTGGGTGGACATCATCGTACACGCCGAGCAGTTCATTCCGCAGTTGGACACCCGTCTGCACGAACTGGCGCAGGGCATGGATTTGGAAATTCTCAAAATCAGGCTCCATCGGCCTGCTGCCGCCGCCGATGCACTCTCCGCCGCGTTTGACCTCGATTCCCTCGCGCCGGAGGAGGTGTTTGAGCAACGCTGCCGGGCTTTTGCCATGAACGACGAAGAACTGAACGAACTGAAAACCACCTTCGCCGAACTGAGAAGCTGGATGCAACAACAGGAGGTATTGCCATGAAAATCAGGAAGATCAGCATACAAAACCTTAACTCGCTGCGCATCAAAACCAGCATAGACCTCTGCGCGCCGCCTTTGTCCAATGTGGGCCTGTTTGCCATCACCGGCGACACGGGCGCGGGCAAAACCACCATCCTCGACGCCATCACCCTGGCGCTCTACGGCCGGGTGCATCGCAACAAAGACGTCAAAGAAGTCATGTCGTTTGGCGCAGTGGAGAGCCTCGCCGAGGTGGAATTTGAGGCCGGCGACGGCATTTATCGCTCCAAATGGAGTATCTGGCGGGCGCATCGCAAAGAAGACGGCAACCTGCTGGGGCCGGTGCGAGAACTATCTCGTTACAATCCCGAAACCGGCGAGTTCGACATTCTGGCTCAAAAAAAAGGCGATTCCGACCAACGCATCGAGCAGATCACCGGCTTGGATTACGACCGTTTTTGTCGCTCCGTGTTGCTCTCTCAGGGCGATTTTGCCGCCTTTCTGCGCGCCGGCGAACAGGAACGCAGCGAATTATTAGAGCGCATCACGGGCACAGAAGTGTATTCCGAACTCTCCAAAGCGGCCTTCCAACGAAAAAAAGCAGAGGAAGAACGCCTGCGCCAGCTTAGGCTCGAATTGGACAGCCTGCGCGTGTTGCCCGATGAAGAGCGCGACGAACTGCTGGCCCGCTTGGAGGAAACCCGCCGCCTTTCGGCCGATCTCAAAAAAAATGCCGATCAGACCAACGAGCAACTCCAATGGCGCCGCCAATTGAAATCCTTGCAACAAAAATTAGATGCTGCCCGGCAGTCTCTCTCTCAGTTGGACGCCGCCCGGCAGGCCGCCCTGCCTCAATTGGAACGCTTAGAACTGCACCGCCGTGCCGCAGCACAGCAATCGCACATAGAGCGCGCCGACGAAGCCGAAGCCCGGTTGGCCGTTTTGCAAGGAGAAGAGGCTCGTTTTCAGCAAGTTTTGGAAACAAAGCAAGCGCTGCTGGAGCAAATACGGGCGCTGGCTGCAACAACCGATTCGGATTGGAACGTCCAAAAAAAGAGTTTCCTCGAACGCGAGCCGCTCTTTGAACAAGCCATCGAAACGGATGCGCAAATAGCCCGCCAAACCGAAGCGCTCCAAAAGGCCGGGCAGGAGGTTCATTCTGAAAATGAACGCCTGTTTAACTTTCAGCAATCGCTCCAGAAGGCCGAACAGGAACTCGACGGCGTGCGGAGGGCATTGGCTGAATACGAGCAATGGCTGGCCGACAATGCCGTGGCAGAATCACTGGCCGAACAACTGCCCCTCATCGAAGACAAAATTGAAGAACTGCGCAATGCCTTCAAAGAGCGCAGCCGTTCTGAAAAAAATGTGGACGAGGCCAGGGCCGCCCGCGACGGATTCCTGACCGAAAATGCGCATTTGGAAACAGAAGAAAAGACGCTCAATGAACGTTTGGAGCAACTGCGCGCCGATTTTAAAGCCCTCTTGCCCGAAAATACGCCCACTACCCGCGCAGAGTTGTTGCAGTCGGCCTCCGTTGAAATCGAACACCTGCAAAACAGCAAGAGCCATTTGGAGCAACTTTCGCAACTCTACGAAGCATACCAAAAACTGTTGGGAGAACTGAATGCTTACGAAGATCAACTCAATGGCTTGCAATACGAAGAGTTGGACATCAACAAGGAAATGATGACCCTGCTGGATGCTTTGGACGCGGTCAGGCAGAATCTGGAGTTCAAACAGACCGTCTATGAGCAGCAGCAATTGGTGGCCAATTATGAAAAAGACCGCCTCCAATTGCAGGAAGGCGAGCAATGCCCGCTTTGCTTTTCCACCGTTCACCCTTTCCGGGAAAAGCCCTTCAAACCTTTTGTGGATCAGGCCAAAGCAGAGTTGGAAAGCGTCAAAGGGCAGTACGAATTGCTGGCCGGGCAGTACCGGAAACTGATGAAGCGCCAATCGGATATCACCGCCCGGATTCACCAGCTTTCCGGCGGAGACATGCACGAACTCAGCGGGCACATTGCCGCGCATTTTGAACGGATCATGGAATACGAGGAACGCATTGCCGGCTTAGCCAAGCACACCGATGCCTCCGACTATGCCCTGTCGCCCGGTGCGGCACTGCAACAGCGCCTCCGGGATGCCGATCAAATCATTGAGCAGAAAAAGCGCAACCGCGATCAGTTGTTGGAATTAGGCAAGCTCATGGATGCCGCCGAGGCCGAAAAAGCAGCCTTTGCGCCGCGCTTGGAGGCCAAAGCCCGCGAACTCATTTTGGCACAGGAACAACTCCGCGCCGCAGAAGAACGCCTCGGCGAACGCCGCGATCAGTTCATTGCTCTTGGCGAAGAATTGCGCGGGCTGTTGCGTTTGTATGGTATCCATTTTCAGGAATATCCTTCCAAAGAAGACATCGAACAACTGCGCCGGCAACAAACGCGCTACTCCGATACCCAAAAGCAACTGGCCGAAGGGATTACCCGGAAAGCCCTGCTGGAGCAGGAAATACGGCAAAACAACCAACTCGCACAGGCATCAGCACAGCGCCTGATGGAACTACAGGCCGCCGCCGACCGCCAGGGTGCAGCATTGACCCAACTGAAGGAACAGCGCGGCCTTATCCCTGTGGGACAAGACCCGCGCCGCCTCCGCGATGAGGAGCGCGAGCGCCTTCAACAGGCCGAAACTGCTGCCCGTGAGGCGAGGGAACGGCTCTCTCCCGCCGAAGCGGAATGTGCCGCCGCCGCCGCCACGCTTGCCGGCCGAAGCTCCGATGTGCAATTGGCCACGCAATCCGCCGCCGATCTCCGCGACAAACTCGAAGCCGCCGCCCGTGCTGCCGGTTTTGACCACGCCGCCGCCCTTCGCGCCGCTCTGTTGCCGCCCGAAGAAGCCCTCCTCATCGAACAGCGCAGGGCCGAATTGGAACGCCGCGCCGCAGAGTTGCAGATCGCCGCCCGCGATACGGAGCAAACGCTGACACAGGAATTCGACCGCTTCCCCGATGCGCCCTCCGAGGCAGAACTCGACGTGGCGCTGGCCGCCCTGCGGGCGCAGATCGAGACGCAGCAACAGCAATGGGGCGCTCTGCAAGTCATCCTCGATCAGGATGCGCAGCGCCGGGCCGAAGCCGCCGATTTACAGCATCGCCTCGAAGCGCAAGCCGCCGAGCACCGCCGTTGGGCGCGTTTGGACGAACTCATCGGCGCTGCCGACGGCAAAAAATTCCGCGTTTTCGCGCAAGGGCTTACCCTGCGCAAATTGGTCGGGCTGGCCAATGAACACCTCCAACGCCTCAGCGGCAGGTACATCCTGCACCGCAGGAGCGACGACAATCTCGAACTCGAAATGGTGGACACCTTTCAGGCCGACAACCGCCGCTCGGTCAATACCCTTTCCGGCGGCGAGAGCTTTTTGGTCAGTCTGGCACTGGCGCTGGGCCTGTCCGATCTGGCGGGCCGCAACGCCGCCATCCGCTCCTTATTCATTGACGAGGGCTTCGGCACTCTGGATGAAAATAGCCTCGATCTGGCCGTTTCCACCCTCGAAAACCTACAGGCTGCCGGCAAAACCATTGGGGTTATCTCCCACGTCAAAGAAATGAAAGAACGCATCGGCGCTCAGATTCAGGTAAGGAAAAGCGGCAATGGATTCAGCACGGTGCATATTTCGGGCTGATGTTCTTTTTTACTTTGTTATTGCCTAATGTCTTGTAAATCAATTTTATGAACACCAATCGCATCACAGCGCTCTTCGCATCCGGCAAAAAAAATCTGCTCAATATCTATTTCACGGCGGGGTACCCTGCATTGTACGACACCGCCGATATCGCTCAGGCATTGGCCGCGGCCGGCGCCGACATCATCGAACTGGGGATGCCATACTCCGATCCTTTGGCCGACGGAACCACCATCCAACAAAGCAGCGAGCAGGCCATCGCCAACGGCATGACCATGGAATTGCTGTTTGAACAAGTGGAGGAAATCCGCCGCCGCACGCAGGTTCCTTTGGTGTGGATGGGCTACCTCAATCCGGTTATGCAGTACGGCGAAGACCGCTTTTTGAAGCGCTGCGCCGAAACTGGTATAGACGGCCTCATCATCCCCGATTTGCCGCTGCATGAGTACGAGGCGAGTTTCAAAAGCAAGGCGGAAGCGCTGGGTTTGGTGTTCAGTTTTTTGATTACCCCGCAGACGCCCGAATCTCGCATTCAGGATATTGCGCGGCTGTCTTCGGGCTTCGTTTACATGGTTTCCAGCGCGTCCATTACGGGTGCCAAAGCCGGCATCAGCGAGTCTCAAGTTGCTTATTTTGAACGCATTGCGGCGATGAACCTGCCACAGCCCAGACTCATCGGCTTCGGCATTTCCGACAAGGACAGCTTTCAGACGGCCTGCCGCTATGCACAAGGCGCCATCATCGGCAGCGCGTTCATCAAGGCATTGGGCGAGGGTAGGGGAGCGGCAGAGGTGGCGAGGGGGGTTGTGGAGGGTGTATTATAATTCACCCGCCCCTTCCCCGCGCCCCCAATTCCACCACTTCCAGATCGAAAATCCGGCCGGCATCCAATGAAAAACGGACAATGGTTTTTACTTTATGAAAGCCCTCTATGCCACAGGCGCCGGGGTTGATGTGGAGCAGCCCCAACTCTTTGTCGGGTATGACTTTAAGGATATGAGAGTGTCCGCAAATGAACAACCTCGGCGTAGCGGCCTTCAGCAAGGGCCGGATGCGCGGGTGGTACTTGCCGGGGTAGCCGCCGATGTGGGTCATAAAAACCTCCACCCCTTCACAGGTAAAACGCAGATCTTCCGGGTAGCGAGCGCGCAGGGGCGCTCCGTCAATATTGCCATATACAGCTCTGAATGGCCTGAACGCTTCTAATTCGTCGGCCACTTGTACATTGCCGATGTCGCCGGCGTGCCAGATTTCATCGCAGGATTCAAAATACTGAAACACAAGCGGATCGAGCCAGGAATGTGTATCTGAAAGGAGGCCGATGCGCTTCATGAGGTGCGGATGACGATTTTGCCGAACTGCTCGCCGGCAGCCATTCGGGCGAAAGCCGCAGCCGTGTCTTCCAATGCGAACACGCTGTCCACTACAGGTTTGATTTGGCAACGGGAAACCATTTCCAACAGGGCCGCAAACTCGGCATCGGTTCCCATGGAGGTGCCGAGTATGGAGATTTGTTTCCAAAACAACAACTGTGGACTGAGCTGCGGCACAGCGCCGCGACCTCCGCCATACACCACCACCCGGGCGCCCGGCGCACAGCAGCCCAAGACCTGTGCAAGCCCTTCTCCGCCCGCGCCATCAATGACGAGATCGAAGCTGCCTGCCTGTTGTCGCAGCGTTTTGGCCCAGTCGGATTCCCGGTAATTGACGCCGCCATGAGCACCTAATACTTTGGCTTTGTGCAGTTTTGCATCGTGGCCCGAAGTGACATATACCTCTGCGCCGCCGGCCAACGCCAACTGCATGGCCCACAGCGCCACCCCGCCGCCGATGCCGGTGACGAGCACTTTTTGGCCTGCTGTGAGTTGGCCCTTGCTGAACACAGCCCGGTAGGCCGTCAAGCCGGCGAGCGGAATGGCTGTGGCTTCCTCCATGCTCAAGTGTGCCGGTTTGTCGTAAATCTGAGCTGCCGGAATGGCGCTCCATTCAGCCAACGTGCCGTATCGGGGCATTCCAAGTATTTGATAATCTTTGGCTTGTATGGCAGGATTGGCGCCCCAGCCGATGCTCGGATTGATGACGACCTCGCGGCCTTCGCAGATGCCGGCACCGTCGGAACCCAAAATGGAGGGAAAAACAATGCCCGGATACAGGCCCTTTGAAATCCATACGTCGCGATGATTGAGGGCGGCGGCGCGTATTTGCACCAAAACCTCGTCGGCCTGAGCAACAGGTTTCGGCATGTCTTCCCGAAACTCGACTTTTTCTTTATCGGCCAGAATAAATGCTTTCATAAAAGGATGCTTGTTCGGCAAAGTTATGTTTTTTCCTTTCGCTCGGCAGCAGGCGCACACCATTGGTCGAAAGGAATCCAACTTTTTTGGAAGAAAGGCTGTATATTCGCCTGTAATAAATTCAATGCAATTATGAGTTTTCGGGCAAGATTCGATTTGGGCAAAACCAATCCCGTCAATTTGGTCATCGGCATCCTTATCATGGTCGCCATTTTTTACGGGCTGTTCAAACTGACACAATGGCTCTTCACGCTGCTATACTATGTAGCCCCGCTGCTGCTGATTGCTACGCTGATTATAGATATCAACGTGGTGAAAGAGTACATACAGACTTTAGGCAAATTGGTAAAGCGCAACACGCCGCTCGGTATCGCCGCCATTGCGCTGTCGGTGGTTTTTGCGCCAGTGCCGATTGCCTACATGTTCATCAAAGCGATCATGAAGCGCAAAGTAGATAAGTATATTGAAAACCAGCGCCGTATAGAGGAAGGCGATTTGGTGGATTTTGAAGAATTGGAGAGCCGCCCATTGGAGCGTAAGGAGACGCGCCGCCTCAACGATGATGATACCGTTTAAAATGAGCTTCGAGGGTGCCGGTTTAGAGATGTTTTAATGAGCCGGCGCTTCGTCTTTTTTTCTGGAAACAATAAAAAACACCCCGGCCAACAGCAGTATCGAAGCCGCCAATGATTGCAGCGAAATGACTTCGCCGTTCAGGCCCCAGCCCAGTAGCAGGGCCACTACCGGATTGACATAATTGGTAGTTACCACTTTTTCCGGCGACACCCGGGCCAGGAGATAATTGAAGGCAGAAAAGGCCAGAATAGAGCCGAATCCCACCAAGTACAGCCAGGCCAGCCATGATTTCGCGCTCACCTGACTCCACTGAAAATCAGTCCATTCGCCTACGACTAAGCTGAACAACATCAGTGCGGCGCCACCGCCAAGCATTTGTATGGCCGCCGTTTGCATGGAGGATGCAGGCAGTTTGGCGCGTCCCACCCAGATGGCCGCATAGCCCCAGGACAGGATGCCGATAAAAATGACCAGCACGCCCAATGCCGTATTCCTGTCGGCGATGAGTGTGTCTTGCAGCACCAGCAAGGCCATGCCCGCCACTCCGATGCCCACCCCGGCTATGCTGCGGCCCGCCGGTTTTTTGCCCCGCATGATCCAGAGCAACAGCACTACCAACAGCGGCTCGAAAGCCACTATCAGCGCCGCAATGCCCGTGTCCACCCATTGCATGGCCCATACGACACCGCCGGTGCCCACGCCCAGCAGGAGTACCCCGGCCCATAGTGCATTGCGCCAGTGCAAGGCGCTTCCTGCGGGTTGCCCCATCAGGCGCCCGGCTAAATAGAGTATGGAGCCTGCAACCATGAATCGCAAACCCGACATGATAAAGGGCGGCAGGGTTTGAATGGCAAAGTAATTGACCAAATAAGTGGACCCCCACACGATATAAACCACTGCAAACGCAGCAATGATGAGCCGCGAGGAGCCTGTGTTGGATTGCATTTTGTTGATTTGAGGGCACAAAGGTATCAAAATAGATTGTGATGGATTTACAGGAAGCAATCCCGTTTTTTTAATCTAAGATTGCTATCTTTGCGTCGCGATTGCCGCCCGATGACCGATAGCGACGGATGACGAACGAACGGAGCGATATGATAGAAAGTACAACTCAAAGGCAAGCCAACCTGACCATCGAACTGTCAACATCCGAAGACAGTGAATTACCAGTATTCCTCACAGGCAATTTCAATAATTGGCTCGTTCCCGACAAACGTTTTCTCATGCGCAAGCTGGAACACGGTAAGTATGAATTCTCTTTTCCGCCAGACTTGCATTTGCCTGAGTTGGTGGAGTATAAGTTTGTTCGGGGCGCTTGGGAAAACGAGGAGTTGGATGAATTCGGCAAAACGCCTCACAACAGAAAAGCCAATCCGCAGGCCGGGCGCATTGCCGTGCAGGTGCCGCGTTGGCGCAGTCAGGCGCTGTATTACAAGCCGGAATTATTGCCCCGTATCAAGGTGATTGACGAGGCATTTGAAATTCCGCAACTCATTAAAACCCGTCGGATCGCTGCGTTGCTGCCGCATGATTATTACGAAACCGACCGAAGGTATCCGGTACTCTATTTGCAGGACGGGCAGAATTTGTTTGATGATTATGCGCCTTTCGGCAATTGGGCGGTGGACAAAAAATTAGCCATGATGAGCGAAAAGGGGCAAGGCGATATCATTGTTGTTTCAATAGATCATGCTGAAAGTGAGCGTATTGCCGAGTTTACGCCCTCTATGCGTACGCGTCTTGGCAGCGGCGACGGCAAAAAATATGTCCGTTTTTTGGCCGACACACTCAAGCCTTTTGTGGATAAGGAATTCAGAACCTTGCCCGACCGCGAACACACCGGTATCGGTGGCAGTTCTATGGGAGGTCTTATCAGCATTTACGCAGGTCTTATGTACCCTGAGGTGTATAGCCGCCTGATGATTTTTTCGCCTTCATTGTGGGTAGTGCCCAATATTCATTTTCAGGCGCTTACGTTCACCGAGCAATTTGCTTCCCGCATATATTTATATGGCGGTGAAAATGAGGGCGCCAATGTAGTACCCAACATCAAACGGTTTGTAGCCGCCATGGAAAAGCAGGGTTTTTCTGCCAACGTGGACTTTAACTTAGCCATTGACCCCAAAGGAGGACACAACGAAGCCCGCTGGGGAGAGGAGTTTCCCAAAGCGGTCGAATGGCTTTTCTTTCAGTGATATTTGTCGAAGTCGGAAATCTGCATAACTTGCAGCATTTCCGGTATTGTTTATTACTTAGTTGAAAGCATTAGAGAGCGCATGGAGATTGCCATCACCCACCAACCTGACCACCATGAATATGTGGTCGTTATACCCGTAACGCAACACCACAACCTGAGCGAGGTATTGGACTTATGCCGTCGTGAAAACGTTACCGGCATTCCTGAACCTGGGCAATTTAAAGCCGACTGGAACGAAGTATGGCCCATGTACAAGGGCGAACAGCGTTTGTTTTTGCTGGGCTTGGGCGCCAATCCCGGTTTTCCCGAAGTATTGAAAGCATTTCGCAGCTTTGGCCACAAATTTCGCCAAAGGCTGTCTTCCGATCTTGCAGTGAGTTTTTTGTACGCCAACATGCCCGATAAGCCGGAAAATGTGGTAGAAGCCGCCGTTAATGGTCTGGCGCTCAGTGCATACCGGATTGGAAAATTTAAAACGAGCAATGGCGAAGAACACCCTCTGTCAAAGCCGGAAGCCAAGTGTAATATCTGCATTAACGGCGTTGAATCGAAATCTTTACAACAAGCTGCTCTTCGCGGCAGAATCGTTGCCGACACGCAAAGCCGCATATTTGATCTGGTGAATGCGCCCGCCAACAAAAAGTTGCCGGGTGATATGGCTGCCTGGGCGGAAGAATCGGCGCAGTGGTACAATTATACGGTGGACATACTGGGCAAAAATCAATTGCAAGCGCTCGGTTTTCATGCGTTACTCGCTGTAAATCAGGGAAGCGCGCATCCGCCATGTCTCATCGTGGCGCAATATTGTCCGGAAAAGCCGGTAGCAAAAATTGCGTTGGTTGGCAAAGGCGTCACCTTTGATACCGGCGGCCTTTCCATCAAACCCTCCGCCAATATGTATCTTATGAAGAGCGACATGGGAGGGGCGGCAGCCGTTATGGGAGCAGTAGAAGCGGCCGCGAGGTTGAAACTTCCTGTGCAAATCATCGGAGTAGTGCCCGCCACTGAAAACAGCGTGGATGCTCACTCCATGCGCCCCAGCGATGTGATCGGCTCATACAGCGGCAAAACCATTGAAGTCATTGATACAGATGCAGAGGGCCGCTTAGTTTTAGCCGATGGGTTATTTTATGCCGTCAAGCATTACAAACCAGACGTGTTGATAGACTTGGCCACGCTCACCGGGGCTACCGTTCGGGCTATGGGTTACCATGCAGGCGGGTTGTTCAGCAATGACGATGCGCTGGCCAACGAACTCATGCAGGCCGGCGAACGATGCGGCGAACGGCTCTGGCGTTTTCCGTTGTGGGATGCTTATAAAGATGAAATCAAGTCGGATGTAGCCGATGTGCGCAATCTGGGCATACGCCCGGTGGCGGGGGCTATTTCGGCAGCCAAGTTTTTGGAGGTTTTTATAGACAATCATCCTCGCTGGGCGCACTTGGATATTGCCGGCGTTGCGCTGCAAGACTCTGAATTCAGTTCTCAAAAAAGTGCCACTGCCTACGGCGTCCGCCTTTTGTTGGAATATTTTTCCTCTTTTTCTCCATCATAAAAAATCGCTTAGAGCCATGTCCAAACCGTTTACTTTTCTTTGCGTAGCTACTTTTTTTAAAGGAGCAGACTTCATCCGAACCGCCAAAATGCTGGGCGCCAATGTGTTGGTTATTACCAAAAAATCGCTGGAACATGAGGCATGGCCCCGCGAAAGTATAGACGAATTTTTCTATCTCGAACACGACAACAACTCGCCTGAGAACATGGACATGCTCCGGGAAGGATTGGCGTATGTAATGCGTTCCCGCAAGATAGACCGGGTAGTATCATTAGATGATTTTGATGTAGAAAAAGCTGCTTTCCTGCGCGAGGAGTTTCGCATTCCCGGTATGGGACAGACGACGGCCAAGTACTTCCGCGACAAATTGGCCATGCGTATGCGCGCTCAGGAAGCCGGCATTCCGGTGCCCGCATTCAGCGCAGTTTTTAACGATGAGGAGGTGAATCATTATCTCGGTACCGTTCCTGGTCCCTGGGTTATCAAACCGCGCTCTGAGGCTTCGGCCATAGGCATCAAAAAGGTACACCATGCGCACGATGCCTGGCAGGTATTGCATGAAATAGGTTCTGAGCGGCATTTGTTTTTGATTGAGCAGTTCAAACCCGGCGACGTGTATCACGCCGACGCCATCAGCAATGAAGGCCAAACGCTTTTCTGCCGGGTATCCCGTTATCTGGCTCCGCCTTTGGATGTGGCACAGGGCGGGGGTGTGTTCAGAACGCATACGGTAGAATTCGGAGGCGAAGAAGATAAAGCATTGCAGCAACTTACCTCGCAAGTGATGGACGCTTTCGGGATGCGATACAGTGCTTCGCATACGGAGTTCATTCGTTGCCACGAGGATGGGAAATTTTACTTTTTGGAGACATCCTGCCGAGTAGGCGGCGCGCATATTTCAGAAATGGTAGAGTATTCTTCTGGAATCAATTTGTGGGCAGAGTGGGCCAAAGTGGAGTACGCACAAGCCTCCGGCGGCAGCTATACCATGCCGACTGCCAAGAACCTTTATGCCGGATTGGTGGTCTCTCTCTCTCGATATACCCATCCTGATTACAGTTCATTTCAGGATGCTGAATTAGTATGGCGTCTGAAAAAGGATCAACACATTGGCTTGATCATCACCTCGGATCGCAGAGAGCGGGTATTGGAATTGTTGGACAATTACACCCGGCGCATTTTTGAGGAGTTTCATGCGAGTCTGCCACCTAAGGACAAAGCTTTGTCCTGATAATAATCAGACTACATGGAAAAGCCCGTCACGCAAAGCCACGACGCATTTTTCAAACACTTGTTTATTCAACCGTCTGAAATGACCAAAGAGCAGTGATTTGCATCCCCCCGGTTGAAAACCAATTTCTCATGTTAGACATTGCTTTCAAGCCTTCCATCTTGTTGGCCCATCTCCCTGATGTTGTGGCGGGCCAAAGTACCCGGCACGGCGGAGTGAGCGAAGGCGCATATGCGTCGCTCAATCTGGGCATCAGCACCGCCGATGATCCGCAGGCCGTGGCAGAAAATCGCCGCCGTTTTTTTGCAGCACTTGGCTTCGACGCAGCGCAAACAGCCTCAGCTCATCAGGTGCATGGCGATGCTGTTTTGCACGTTCAGGCGCCGGGACGTTACGATGGCTACGACGCTTTGGTTACAACTAAAAAAGACCTTCTCCTCAATGTAACGGTTGCCGATTGCACGCCCATCCTTATTTACGATCCTGTCAATCAGGCTATTGCGGCGGTTCATGCGGGGTGGAAAGGCACGGTTTTGCAGATAGTAGCCAAAACTCTTCAGAAAATGGAGACCCTATTCGGCACACGGGGATATGATTGCCAAACCTTTATCGGAACCTGCATTGATCGTTGCGATTATGAGGTGGACGAAGATGTGGCCCGGCATTTCGATGCTGAGTTTGCTGAATGGAACGCAGAGAAAGGGAAATTTCAGTTGGATTTAAAAGCCGCCAACAAAGCACAATTGCTCGCTCAAGGCGTTCAAAATCAAAATATCGAAGTGTCGCCTTATTCCACAGCATCTTGTGTGGCAGATTTTTTTTCGCACCGGGCCGAAAAAGGAATAACGGGAAGAATGTTGGCAGTAATAGCCATGAAAAACGTACCTTAGCCCCCACAATCCTCCCATGAGAAATGCATTTGCCGGCCATCAGTTTTATAACAGCCTTTGCGCTCACCTTTTTTGCCATTCCTCCTATTATTGAAATAGCCAGGACGAAGCACCTGTTTGATATACCCGGCGAGCGCAGTTCTCATAAAGTTGCTACGCCATCGTTGGGAGGAGTGGCCATTTTTGCCGGCGCTGTTTTCTCTATCGTACTCTGGACGCCTTTTAAAGACTTTGCCAATTTACAGTATATCCTCGGCGCTTTTCTGATCCTTTTTCTCATCGGCGTCAAGGATGACATTTCGCCGGTGTCGCCCGGCAAAAAAATGATCGCCCAGTTATTGGCGGCAGCCATCCTGATATTTCGCTCTGATATTCGCTTGGAAGGCATGTATGGCTTATTAGGGTTTCACGACGAGTTGGGAGGACTTGTATTCATTTTATTATCTTTTTTTACCATCATCGTCATCGTCAATGCTTTCAATTTATTGGATGGAATAGATGGGCTGGCCGGGAGTGTGGGCGCCATCATTATGGTCACTTTTGGCGTCTGGTTTTATCTCACGGGGCATGTGGAGTTGAGTACGGTAGCCTTTGCATCTGCGGGAGCCGTAGCGGCATTTTTGAGATTCAATTACAGCCCGGCGCGTATTTTCATGGGCGATACAGGCTCTCTGTTTATTGGCTTGGTATGCGCTATCATGAGCATTCGGTTTATCAATTTCAATTACGCTTTAGAGGATGGGCATCCTTACAAATTTGCCGGAACGCCCGCTGTTGCCATAGGCATTATGATGCTGCCTCTATTTGATACACTCAGAGTTTTTATCACGAGGATATTTCGGGGGCATTCGCCGTTTCACCCCGATCGCCGGCACATACACCACATGCTCATTGATTTTGGGATGACGCATCTACAGGCTACGGCTTTGTTGGTGTTCGTACAGATGCTGTTTACGGTGCTGGCATTCTCCTTCCATTATTCACTGGGCTTGCACCGTTTATTGTTGCTGGAAATCATTTTGGCCATCGGAATGACCTATTGGTTGCATCTGAATATTGTAAAACACAGGCGTTTCCGATTGCCTGAATAAGCGCCCCTCAGCTTCTATTATTGATGAATTGATTGGCCACCTGTAGCGGGCGCAGATTGCTCATGCGTTTGAACTGGTGGCTGGCCATACGGCCGATGATGTCGTCGAGTGTGGCTACTGCATCCACGATGTACGGACCTTTGTTCAGCATCACGCATTCTGCCCGTGCCGACATGGCCGCATCGGTGATTTCAGCGCGGGTAGCAATGCCTTTGGATGCTAATTTTTCCAAAACCTGCGTAGCCCATATCCCCGGAATATGAGCCGATTCGCAAATCCACAGAATTTCTTCCTGTACTTCGGCGATGCGTTCAAACCCCATTTCCACGGCCAGATCGCCGCGCGCTATCATCACGCCGGTTTTGGGGCTGCGCATGGCCGTGAGCAACATTTTGGGCAGGTTTTCAAAGGCTTCTTTGGTCTCGATTTTGAGTATAATGCCCATGTCCTCTCTTCCCAATTTGGCGAGTTCCGACTGCAACTGCTCCACATCTTCGGGAGTTCTGACAAAAGAATATCCCACAATATCAGCTTGCCTCGCCATGAACGCCAAATGATCGTGGTCCTCCTCTGTGAGCGAGGGCAGGCGAAGGTGCGTATCGGGCAGGTTGATGCCTTTGTCGGCGCGGAGTTTGGCGCCGTTTATGCCCGCATAGGTGATTTCAACTTCAAAAGAATCAGGATGCACTTCTGTGATTTTGGCCCTGATTTTTCCATCGTCAAAAAAAATGCGTTGATCCGGTTGTACATCTTCAAAAACCTGAGGCAGGGAGATGCTGAGAAAGGTATTGGCGGCTGTTTCACTCATCGGCAGGCGCTCCGGCAGTTGCCTGACCACCGAGATTCGGTCGCCCTGACGCAACAAAAGGTAGTCTCCTTTGCGGGATTCACTGATGGTATGTGCGGGGTCGAGTTGTTCTGTTCGTAGTTTAGGGCCGGATAAATCCATATAAACCAAACAATTGTATCCTAAATCTGCCTCAGCTCTGCGGATGTGCCGGATCATGGCCTCCCACTCGGCCGGCTCTTCGTGGCTGGTATTGATGCGGGCTATGTTCATGCCGCTTTTGAGCAGAGATCGAACCAGATCGTAGTCGTAGGCAGCTTCTCTGGGCATGGTCACCATGATGCGGGTGCTGTTGTGCCCTGGATGTGCGCCAAACAATTGGAGGGTATTTTCCTGCAATTGCTCCTTGCTTCGGTAGTAATTCAGCGGCGAGTGGAAGTCTTCCTGCACACCGTAATCCCTCAGCCCTTCCACAAGCCGCAGCAGGTGGAGAATTTTTTTCAAATTGGTAAGCGTGTAACCCTCGGAGTGCCCCAGCGAGGATATGCTCATCATGGAAAGTTCTTCCTGAATGGGGCGCAGGTCGAACGAACGTAGGGCCATGTAATGCACTAAGTTGCGGGCGCTGTCGCGGTAATGGGGCTGAACTTGTTGTATCAGATCAGCAAAATCAGCTTCCCGGGATTCTACAAATTGCAGAATGTCTTCGAGCCGGGAAATGAGCGTTTCAGTATCGGTAGCAGCAGCCATTGTCATGATGTCAAAATTTTCTGCAATGATGGCGGGTTTTTGCCCGGCAGACAATGACGAATTTCATGGCAGATGTAATGATTTTTATCAGAGCCTTTGTAGTGGGGCAAAAATAAATGTTCATTTTCTTTAGGCCAAAGGATTAGATAAGACACTTAAAATGAATCGTTTACTTATCTAATCCTTTGGCGAAAATGATCACTTTATTTTTTTATCGCCCCTTTGAAAAACCGGGAAGTGGCTATCTTCGCCTTATGAAACCAATAATTGCTTTGCTGCTATGTGGCAGCTTTCTGTATCAACTTCCGGCGCAAAATGCCGCCGCCGCGCCCAATCAATCCGTTGACCATATCGTGCAAGCTCTGTACGAGGTCATTTCCGGGCCTGCCGGACCTCGCGATTGGGACAAGTTTCGCAGCCTTTTTCACGCCGATGCCTATATGGGGGTGTTGAGGGCCGACAGCTCAGGACGCGTATCGCTGCGAAAAATTACGCCTGCCGAGTACATTCAGCGCAACGGCGAGGTGTTTATGAAAAATGATTTTTTTGAAAAAGAACTGCATCGCCAAACGCTCGACTACGGCAACATGACGCAGGTGTACTCATCTTACGAATTGGAAATGCGCACCGACAAAGGCTTGGTGACGCGCCGGGGAGTGAACTCCATCCAGTTGCTTCGCCAAAACGACCGCTGGCAGATCATGAGCCTCACCTGGCAGGAAGAAACGCCCGAATTGCCTGTACTTTCCGGCAGCGTCACCAAAATTGTGCTGGTACGACATGCCGAAAAAGTGCTCGACGGCTCCGAGGATCCATCCCTCACCGAAGCCGGCCAACAACGCGCCGAACGCCTGAAGTTCTTTTTGACGGATATGAAAATTGACAAATTTTACTCCACCAAATACAAGCGCAATGTATTGACATTAATGCCTTTAGCAAAATCAAGAGGGCTGAATATTGATATTTACGAGGCTTGGGACAAAGATTTTCCCGCCTGGGTTTTGAAAGAAAACGCCGGTAAAAACATCGTCATCAGCGCCCATTCCAATACGGCGCCCATCTTAGTGAATACCTGGCTGGGAAAAGAGCAGTTCGCTCAGCTCCCCGATGAGGAATACGGCAAAATCTGGGTGCTCACGTTCCAAAACAACCAACTGACCGATTGCTCGGTGTTTAATTATTGAAACCATGACCAAGCACTTCTTTCTCCTCATCCTCTTGGGCTTATCGTTTAACACTTTTGCCCAAACACCCAAACCGGCCACACCGCCGACCGACCTCAACCAATTCTTCCATCCTGCTAAATGGCGCAATATCGGGCCGTTCCGGGGCGGGCGTTCGGTAGCGGTTTCCGGCGTGGTGGGCGATCCTGCCACCTATTACATGGGCACCACCGGCGGCGGTCTCTGGAAAACCGATGATATGGGCATCATCTGGAGCAATATCTCCGACGGGTTTTTCCAAACGGGTTCGGTAGGCGCAGTAGCCGTATCTGAAAGCGACCCCAACGTAGTGTATGTGGGCATGGGCGAACATGCAGTGCGCGGCGTGATGACCCATCATGGCGACGGTATTTACAAGTCAACCGATGCCGGCAAAACCTGGAAAAAATTGGGTTTGGACCAAAGTCAGCACATTGCACGCATCATCATCCATCCGTCCAACCCCGACATTGCCTGGGCGGCAGTGCAGGGCGCTTTGTACAGTTCGTCGAAGCAGCGCGGTATTTACAAAACCACCGACGGCGGCGCCACTTGGAAAAGCGTCCTTTTTGTGGATGAGAAAACCGGTTGCGGCGAAATTTCTATTGACCACAACAACCCGCGCATCCTCTATGCCGCGATGTGGGAATATGGCCGCCTGCCCTGGAAAGTCATCAGCGGCGGGCCGGGCAGCGGTTTGTACAAATCGGCGGACGGCGGCGAAAGCTGGCAGAAAATGGAAACAGGATTGCCCAAAGAAATGGGTAAGATGTCGGTGGCAGTATGCCGCTCAAATTCTGAAAAAGTATATGCCCTCATCGAGAGCGATTCTGAAAAAGAGGCCGGCGGCTTGTTCGTTTCCGGCAACGGCGGTAAAAACTGGTCGCGGGTGAGCGACGACCACCGTCTCGTGCAGCGCGCCTGGTATTACATCGAAATGTTTCCCGACCCCAAGAATGAGAACACCGTGTATGTGCTCAGCGCGCCCATGTTGCGCTCCGAAGACGGCGGCAAAACCTGGGAAGTGATGTCCGGCCCGCATGGAGACTACCACGATATGTGGATCAATCCGCGCAATTCCAAAAACTTCGTCATTGCCGATGACGGCGGCGCGGGCATTACCTTCAATTACGGCAAAAGCTGGAGTTCGCAGGCCAACATGCCCACCGCGCAGTTGTACCGCATCAACGTGGACAACCAGTTTCCGTACCGCATTTACGCCGGTCAGCAAGACAATACCTCGGTCGTCATTGCGCACCGGGAATTGGGCGGCTATGGCATCTCCACGGCCTCTTGGGAAGCCTCTGCCGGCGGAGAAAGCGCTTTCCTCGCCTTCGATCCCGACAACCCGCGCTATGTCCTCGGCGGCAGCTACCTCGGCACCATCGAAGTGCTCGATACCAAGGCCAAAGCCGGTACCAACATCATGGCGGCGCCCATTCAATACCTCGCCCGCGACGCCAAAGACATGAAATACCGCTACAACTGGAACGCGCCCATCATCTGGTCCCGGCACGAACCCAACACCTACTACCACGCGGCTCAGGTGCTGCTGAAAACGCAAGACATGGGCAAAACTTGGAAGGAAGTGTCGCCCGATCTGACCCGCAATGAAAAGGAAAAGCAGGGCAAAGGCGGCGGCCCTTACACCAACGAAGCCGTGGGCGCTGAAAACTACGGCACCATCAGTTATGTGGTGGAGTCGCCGCACGAAAAAGGCGTGATCTGGACGGGCAGCGACGACGGCTTGGTACAACTCACCACCGACGGCGGCCAAAACTGGAAAAACGTAACGCCGGCGGGCCTTCAGGAATGTCTCATCAATGCCATTGAGGTGTCGCCGCACGATAAAGCAACGGCTTACATTGCCACCACGCGCTACAAATTCAATGACCATGCGCCAGGTATTTACAAAACCACCGACTACGGCAAAACCTGGACCAAAATCACCAACGGCTTGCCTGCCAATGCCTTCACGCGGGTGGTGCGCGAGGACGAAGTGCGCCGGGACCTGCTCATCGCCGGCACCGAGATCGGCATGTTTCTTTCCTGGGATGGGGGTAAAAACTGGCAGCCGTTCCAACTCAATCTGCCCATCACGCCCATCACCGACCTCAAAATTCACAAAGGAGACCTCATAGCCGCCACTTCCGGTCGCTCGTTCTGGATTTTCGATGATATGAACCTCCTGCGTTCATTTAAAAAAGACCAGAGCGGATTTTTTGCCATCGCCCCCGAACCGGCTTACTTGGCCAATGGCGGCAGCCCGCTCAACAGCAGCGACGAGAATTTCAAAGGCATGGGCAGCACCGAGGGAGTCAATCCGGCCAACGGCGTGGTGCTGTATTACCACCTGCCGGAGGAGATCAAAGACGGCGAGTTGAAAATGGAAATCCGAGATTCGGAAGGCAATTTAGTGAGAACATTCAGTTCAAAACCGGACGCCTCGTTTCAGGAGTGGGACGGCGGGCCTTCGGCAGAACCGGTGTTGAGCGCCAAAAAAGGTCTGAACCGCTTTGTCTGGAACATGCGCTATCCTACGATGGCGGGCATCCCGAATGTTTATTACGAAGCGAGTTTTTCGGGGCACAAAGCCTCTCCGGGCAAATACGTTGTGAAACTGATGCAGGGTGATAAAACGGTGGAAACAACGGCTGAAATCCTGTCCAATCCGCTGTATTCCGTCAGTGCCGACGATTACCAAAACTACCATCGCTTCATGCAGGCGGCGGAGGCAGAATTGCACCAAATGCACCTGATGGTCAATGAATTGTATGCCAAAAAAACGCAATTGGAAGAACTGTTGGCCGCTCTGCCGGTCGGGGATGCTTTCAAAATGCTGAAAACGGATGGTGAAGCGTTGGCCAAAAAAATCACTGCCTGGGATGAAGAAATGGTGCAACGCAAATCGAAAGCTTACGACGACGTGGAGAATTTTCCTAACAAATTCACCGCCGAATACATCTTCCTCATCAACATGACGGAAAGCGATCTGCCCCGCGTGAACCAGCCTTCATTGGATCGCAAAGCGGAGTTGGATGCTCAGTGGGCCGGGCTGAAAATGCGTGGCCGCGAGTTGTTGGACAAAGACTTGCCGGCGTTGAATGAAAAACTGTGGAAGGCGGGCATCGGCGGGGTTTGGAAAAAGTGATTTGAGTGCTAAGTTAGCCCTTTACCGGCCTAAAATGTTCTACTCCGGCAGCTTGAACCGCACGGGCAGGTTGAATCGTTGAAGGGGCGACTACGGACGATGGCCGGTCGCCCCTTCACTAAACCGATGGAGATGCGCCTACCTCGCCACCAATTTCCCCGTAGCCTGGCCGCGCGCTCCGTACAATCGGAAGAAATACAATCCGCTGCTCAGGTCGCCGCGCTCTATGCGATGCTCGCCGCCGCTGATGTCTGTGTAGCGCCGCACCAAACGACCATGCGCATCCATCAGTTCGAGGCGATAAGCGCCGCCTTCGGGATTGGCAAAACGCAACAGGGTGGACTGATCGAACGGATTGGGCTGCACAGAAACCGCCATATTGTTGGCAACAGGCCCGTTGACGCTGCTCACCGTGTATTCCACGCAGCCGTCTTCGATGCGATTTGCCACGCGATGCGGCGCGCGATCCACGATGTCTATGATGCGGTCAATACAAACCAAGCCCGGTTCGATGCCGGAGTAGCGAATGCGGCACAATGGCTGCACCACATTACTCTTGTCCACCGCCGAATCCTGATAAGAAATACCGATGACCATGCCCTCGCTGATGTTGTTGCGCGGGATGATGGGGTAAACCGCCGGATTGACTAAGTTTTCTACCTGCTGAATCGTGATGCCGCTCATTTTGAACTGATAAGCCGTCACATAGCTGGAGGGGTTACGGATGCCGATGTCAATGTATTGCTCGTCAAAATTGGCCGCAATGATGCTGAGCGCCACCGTATCCAATGTGTTGTCGGCGCCGCTGGGGAAGGTGCAGTGATCGTGCAGACCCTGCCCGACGTGCGGGTGATTGCGCCCGTAGTTGAGACAACTGGAGAGCAGTGCCGCATCATAAACCGATATGTCTTCATCGGCATTGAGGTCGTTGCAGGTGGTTGGGCTGATGTCGTTGTTCAAAATGAGCGAGACGTAGGTTTGCGGGTCGTTCATGTCCTGCAAGCCGCTTTCGTCCACATCGCCCCGAACGGCGGTGCCGCCGCAAGCGCCAGTACAGTCGGGCTGAGCCGAACCGTAGGGCGTACCTGCGCAATCCACAAAAGGCGGGCAGTTGTTGTCAACTGTCATGGTGAGCTGCCCGGAAGCGCGGCTGATGACGATGCAGACCTGCGCCCAGTTGTTGAGCGTGTCAGATTCTACCTGCCCGAGTGCATCGGGAGCATTGTCCCAGTTGACGCGAGTTACAAAAGTGTATCGCCCGTCGGGGATGTCGGTCACGTCTATCCATTGGCAGGAAAGGCCGGCGCTGTAAGTGTCGTGGCAGCCGGCAGAGATGCCCATGTTGCCGCAACCATATTTTGCAGTTCCGGTAGTACAGCCCAGATCGAGTACACAAAAGCCGTTTTTGAAGCCGGCGGGCGTCACGGCGCCGTTTTGATCAAACAACAGATACTCGGCATAACCGGCGTAGTGAAAGTGGTTGTGGCAGTTGTCCCAGGTAAACTGGTTGTTCGTTTGCGAGGGCACGCCGATGAAGTAGTCTTTGGGACCGATATTATCAATGCGCGTGGTGAAGCGAATGATGTCTCGTTGGCCAAAACCTTTGAGGCAGCCTTCCTGGATAAGACAGGGGTCGGTGGAATTGATGGTCGTCAGGTTTAAGGTAGAGCGCATAATATCTCCACGCATCACGAGGTCTGGTCCGGGTGGGCAGTCGGGATGCCCCTGCGGCAGGCAAGAGCCGTCGTCCACGGTGGCGAGGGGATTGAATGTACAAGATGTTGGATCGGTACATCCCACCACAGGGCCGAGGTAAGACAGCATCCAGATGATGGTGTCGGTACAGCCGTCCATATCATCACCAATGCGAATGTAGTAGGTGGTACCGGCAGCAAAATGCCCTCGAATGGCCGCCTGATTGCCGCAGCCTTTTTCATCATCGTCATAGAAAATAGTACCCGGATTGTCTTCGCCAATAGTGATGCCGCTGCAAGCGTCATATACCCATATTTTGGTGTCGCAGGTATTGGAGTCGCAGGTTGAAATGAGGTACATGCCGGTAGAGTCGGGTGTAAAAGAAAACCAAGTATCGTCGAAAGGCGCCTGATAAACGCCCCCAGCTTCGGCAGGAATGGCCGTAGAGCAAATCAATCCTGCCGGACAGTTGAAGTGTATAGGCACTTCATAGCGGAAAACTCTGCCCGATGCAATCGTATCGCCATTGGCCTGCACCACATAATAGCCCGGCGAAAAAATCCCGTCGCCGTAGCTGTCGCGGATGCGAATTTTGATGCACTCGTCCTGGGGTACGCAAACCTGTGTCTGATATACGGTATGATTGGCGTAGGTATTGAACCCGACACTGTGGTAAACCGTGCCGTTGGCGCCGGTCACATCCCAACCGGTTTCGTAGCCATACGCATCCGTACGGATGGTCACTACAATGGAGACGGGTGTTGCCGCAGGGCAGGGGGGTTGCGCATTCAGCGCGGTCAGGCAGCTCAATGCCGCCAGCATAAGGTAAATTTTGTGCATGATAGATAGTTTAAAATTCCGTGTTTCGGATTCCATGTTTCGGGTTGCTCACTCTTCACACACTCACCCCTCACCCCTGAAAACCGTTAATATCCCAATCTACGCTTTCTCACCTTCCGGTAACGCTTGTAATATTCCCAGTCGAAGCCGCCTTGAGGCACTTCCGACTTGGTTGTGTCATCATACTTTATAGTTGGCATCTCGGCAGGAGTTTTAGCGCTTTCTTTACCCAAAAAGAAATCGGCAGCAGCCATTGCGCCCCGTCGGAAGAGGTCAATTTTTTCGTTGTCCGTCAGATTGAAATTGAGCCAGTTGACACCGCGCACGTCAATTTCTCCGATGGTTTTTTTGAAGTCGGCGTGTTTGATCAAAAACTCCTTATCGTAGTGATAGCGCAAAGTGCTGACCATGGCGCCGGCATATCCAAAAAAATTTTTGAAACCCTGCGCAGGCTGGGGTGGGTCGGCATCTTCGAGCATGATACCAAAGGTAGGCATACGCGGCGCGTCCACGCTCGGATTGTAAAATACGTTGATCGGGAAATTGGAAATGATGCCGCCGTCCACAAACTTGGCTTTGGGCGAAATGCGGGAGGCGCTCTCCGGGCCAACCAACTGATTCCAGCGGCCCTCAAATTTTTCAGGCTCTATTTCCGGCGATGCAAAGGGCCTGAAGAAAACCGGCACCGACATTGAAGCCCGCACAAAGCCTGCCGGATTCACGTCTTCTTCTTTGGCCCAGTACAAGTTCCACATTCTCGGAAACTCCACTTTGATCTGGTTGGTGATGTCGGATGTGACCAATACCAGAAATTTTTCCATACTCGGGCTGTTGAGATCGCTAAGATCCTCCGGGTTATCGCTGCGCCGGAGCCGGAAGCCGCCCGGAGGCGTTTTTTCAATGTGGCGGCGCAGGTCGCCCAAGTGATGGATGCCGTTGTCTTTCAAAATTCCGGTTACCCAGTTTTCAAAATCGCGGCCCGGATTGAGACCAAACTCAGCCTGCGAAAAATCTTTCTGTCTGCGGCTGACCCAAAACCATATATATGCAATCAAGGCGATACAAATCATTAGTACCGTCGCAGTCACAATAAGCGGTGCATCTAAAACCATGCGACCGGCCAGAAATAAGGTGGCAAAAAGCGAGGTGATAAACAATGCAGCAACGACGACAAGCAAGACCATGATGCGCTTGAAAAAACCGGTGGAGGTGATGAGGTTCCTTATTAAAGTGCGCACTAATTTGCCGCCGTCCACAAAATCGAAGAGGTTTTTATTGGTTAATAACTCCAATATTTTCAGCGATTTCATCTCGTGTTTCTCGCCTAAAGCCGCCAGCATCATGGTGTTGATGGCGCCCGCGCTGGTGCCGGCCATTTTCATAAACCGGATGCCCATTTGTTCCAGCACATAGGTATAACCCAGCAAGGCAACCCCCAACACGCCGCCGCCCTCCTGCACCAGGTTGACATACTGATGCCCCTCCGCATCTACCACGTCGGAAATGCAGAGGTCTTCTTTCGGATTCGGGTAAGCTTTGAGCAATCTGTCTAATGCCGGCTGTGCCGCTTTGATGAAATCATCTTTGGAGGCCATGATGTGAAGGTGTTTTGGTTGCGTATTCAAATCAAATAGAAAATAGCCATGAATTACGAGCGATGAACTGCCGAAGGCAACTTACGGCAAAGCCGATAAACTGCGAAGCAGCTTACGGCAAAGCCGATAAACTGCCGAAGGCAACTTACTGCCCTCCCTGTGCCCTCGAACGCGGCGCCTCTTCCTCCTTCGGTTTGCGCGGCAGCTTCTCTGTGCGCTGCGAGGTATGCCAAACCATAGATGCAATGACGGTAGCGGCCTGCTTGAGGTCATCGGCGATGAGGTGGTCGAAGTTGTCCATGTTGGAATGGTGCGTACGGGTAGAATATGCAATCGGCTCCTGAATGAACTGGAAACCGGGAATGCCCACGCGGTCGAACGACTGGTGGTCGGTGCCGCCGGTATTGGACAGTGTTATCGTATTGGCATCCAAGTCTTTAAACGGTTCAAGCCATGCGCGGAAAATCTGCTGTACTGCCGGATTGCCCTGCAGGTAGATGCCGCGCACTTTGCCCGTGCCGTTGTCCAAATTATAATAACCGGCTACTTTTTCCTGTGCCGGTTTGTAGCTGATGACGCTGCCCATAGAATCGAGTTCGGCGTAGTGATCGCGCACATAAGCCCGCGAGCCGAGCAAGCCTTGTTCTTCGCCGGTCCAAAGAGCCAGACGGAGTGTGCGGCGCGGTTGTACGCCGCTTTCTTTGATGGTTTCAAACAAAATGCGGGCGGCCTCTATCATCACGGCAGAACCGGCGGCGTTGTCGGTGGCGCCGGTAGCCAAGTGCCAGGAATCAATATGCGCTCCGAAAATAACTACCTCGTCTTTGAGGTCGGTGCCAGGAATTTCGGCAATGATGTTGCGCGACATCCCATTGGGATTGGTGTATTCGGCGCTCAGTTCCATCGCCAATTTGACGGGCATTCCCCGGCGCAGGAGCCTGAAAATGCGGTTGTAATGTTCGGCGCTCATGGTGAGTTGGGGCAGTACTTCCGCGTCTTTGTCGCGGGCGTTACCTTTACGTGCGCGGGCGCCGGTGGCAAACACAGTGCCGAGGTCGCCTTTGAAATTGCGGTCTATCACAGCGGCGGGTTTTTCTTCGTACAGGAAGTCCCACAGTTGCGTAGTAAAGCGTTGGCCGCTGCCCCAGTTGCGAAAACCAAAGGGCGTAGGCATGGGCGCATTGGCCATTTTCAACAGGTCCTCGGAATTGTAACGGCGGGCCTCGGCGTCAAAAGGAGCTTCGATGGCGCGGAGGGTGTCCAACAGCACAAACTTGCCTTTGAGTTTGCCTTTGTAGGCGGCCAGGTCCTCTTCTGAACCTGCCTCTAAATACACCACCTCGCCGGTGATGCGCCCTTTTACCGACGGCGACCAGGCTTTGGGGTAGGCGATGATGGGGTAATATGTGGGCGCTTCGCAACTCAGGTGGAAGCCCTTCAGTTCCCAGCCTCTGCCGAACGGCCCCCAGTCTTCGGTGTGGACGTTGCTCAGTCCCCATTTTTTGAGTTCGTCCACAGTCCAGCGCGTGGCGTCGTCCAATTTGGGCGAACCCGTGAGGCGCGGGCCGTGTACGTCGGTGAGCATGGCGGCAATATCCATCACCTGGCTTTGCTCCAAGCCATGTTTGCGGATGATTTTATTGACGTTTTCGTCGGCCTTGTCTTGGGCGAAAGCCGTGAAGCTGAGGCCGGTAATGGCCAGAAGGAAGAGAATTCGTAAAGTTTTCATGGACAGTTGAGTGATGTTTGAATGTTGTAATCGCAATTCGAGGCGCAATTTTACACCAATAAAATTACTTTTCAGGATTTAAAAATCAAAGAAATGGCAATAACGCATTTCAATATTGCAAAAAATGGAATTGTCCTGAAAAATACTCCGCGACGCTCCCACAATCCGCAAAATGTCGCATTTTTGCGAACCGAAATTGGAACACCTTGTTCCAAAACCCGTCATTGACTGAAAAACAACTGTTTATTATGGCCGAAGTGATTTTTATGCCGCGAATGAGCGACACCATGACCGAAGGAAACATCGTGGGATGGCTCAAAAAAGAAGGCGACAAAGTAGAGCCGGGCGATACCCTGGCTGAAGTGGAAACCGACAAAGCGACCATGGAATTGGACAGCCCCGCCGAGGGCGTCATTCTTCATATTGCTGTCAAAGAAGGCGCTGTGCCCATCAATGCCGTCATTGCTGTTATTGGTAAACAAGGCGAAGACTGGCAGACCGCCATTGCCGCTGCCGGCGGTGCTTCCAATGGCTCGGTTGCCGCTGCTCCTGCACCTGAAGCTCCTGCCGCCCAGGCTCCGGCAACTCCCGCAGCACCTGCACCTGCTCCCTCCGCAGAAGAAAGCCGCACGAAAGCTTCTCCTTTGGCTAAAAGTATGGCCAAAGAAACCGGCGTTGACCTGGCCCAAGTGCCCGGTTCCGGCGATCAGGGCCGCATCGTGAAGCGCGATGTGGAGGCTTTCATCGAATCTCAAAAAAGCGCTCCGGCCCCTGCACCCGCTGCTGCTCCGGCCGCGCCCGCCACACAGGCGCCCGCCGTGAATCCGTTCTATTTCGGCGGCGGCGAAGGCAATTTCGAGGAGCGCCCGGTGAGCATGATGCGCAAAACCATTGCCCGCCGTTTGGGCGAAAGCAAGTTCACGGCGCCGCACTTCTACCTGACCATGGAAATCAACATGGACAAAACGGTGCAAATGCGTGAACGCCTCAACGAGGTGGCGCCGGTCAAAATTTCTTTCAACGATTTTGTCATCAAAGCCTGCACGGCGGCCCTGCGGCAGCATCCGGCCATCAATTCTTCCTGGTTGGGCGACAAAATCCGCACCAACCACGATATCCACATCGGGGTGGCAGTAGCTGTTGACGAAGGCCTGCTGGTGCCCGTCATCCGCCATGCCGACATGAAAACCATGTCGCAAATCAATACCGAAGTGAAGGCAATGGCCCTCAAAGCCAAAGACCGCAAACTCCAACCGGAGGAAATGACGGGCAATACCTTCACTATTTCCAACCTCGGCATGTTCGACATCGAAGAATTTACCGCCATCATCAATCCGCCCGATTCCTGCATCCTCGCCGTGGGTTCCATCATACAGAAACCTATTGTGAAAAACGGCGAAATTGTGGTGGGCAACATGATGCGCGTCACCCTCTCCTGCGATCACCGCGTAGTGGACGGCGCTACCGGAGCCAAATTCCTGCAAACGCTCAAGGGCGTGCTGGAAGATCCCATCCGACTGTTGGTGTAGTAGGTCTTTCTTTAGCTGCGAGCTTCGAGCCACGAGTTTGCTCCCGTAGAGCGCTCGTAGCTCGAAGCTCATAGCTCGCGGCTATTCTAAAAAATACCACCTTACAAAATGAAAAAGACCCTTGTGCTGGGCGCATCGCCCGATCCTTCCCGCTATTCCTACGCCGCCGTACATCAGCTCCGCGACAAGGGGCATGAGGTCGTGGCAGTCGGCAAGCGTCCCGGCGCCGTGGCTGATGTGACCATCGTGCAAGAATTTCCTCAACTTGAAGATATTCATACCGTTACGCTGTATTTGGCCCCGGCCCATCAAGCGCCTATGTACGACTACATCCTGCAATTGAAACCTCAACGCATCATCTTCAATCCGGGCACCGAAAACAGGGAACTGGCACAATTGGCCAAAGAACAGGGCATCGAAACGGTGCAGGCCTGCACGCTGGTGATGTTGTCGGTGGGGTTGTATTGAGGGAAAATTTGCCGCGTAAATTTATCAGCCATGTCCACGCTCATACCTGCCTCCATCCTCCACGAACTCGAACAGCCTTTCGATTTGTCGAAACAACAGCTTTCTTTTTACCAACAAAACGGGTACATCAAGCTCAGGCAAGTCTTGAGCGAAAGCGCGGTTCAGTTTTTCAACGAGGCCATCAGCCGCGTTGTCTCCAATATGCGCAAAACCGATGTTCCGTTGAACGAGCGCAATACCTACGGAAAAGCGTTTTTGCAGTTGTTCAATCTCTGGACGGAGGATTCAACCGTCAAAACGCTTGTCTTTTCCAAGCGGCTTGCCCGGCTTGCCGCCCAACTGATGGGCGCTTCGGGCGCAAGATTGTACCACGATCAAGCCTTGTTCAAAGAGCCGGGCGGAGGCATCACTCCCTGGCATGCAGACCAGCACTACTGGCCATTGAATACCGACAAAACCATCACCGCCTGGATGCCGCTTCAGGCTACTCCTTTGGAGATGGGGCCGCTTGAGTTCAGCCCCGGCAGCCAGCGCATTCTGGCCGGCAGAGAATTAAGCATTGGTGACGAGAGTGAAAAACTAATTGGCGAAAAGCTGAAAATCAATGACTTCCCACACGTTGTGGAAGGCTTCGAGTGCGGAGAAATCAGCTTTCACTCCGGCTGGGTGTTTCATCGGGCGGGCGCCAATCAGAGCCGCGAAATGCGCAAAGTGATGACTGTCATTTATATGGACAAAGAGACGACTTTAATGGAACCGAAAAATTCGGGCCAACTCAATGACTGGAAGACCTGGTGTCCCGGTGCGGAAGTCGGGCAGATTATCAACACGCCGCTCAATCCGGTTTTGTATTGAATAAATTTAAAGTTACTGTTTGCGTCTTTTTCCTCGCATGGGGATAAATGTGTTATTCATAAAGACAATAGATACAGGCGGGAGTGTTCTTATTCTAATGGAGCTTTTGTATTTGTTTCCTGGTTGCAGCTCGAAGTCGTTATAAAGCAATCGAGCACTTGATGTTCCACCGCCTTCCCTGTTGATTATAGGAATTAGATTACTACTCACCTCTTGGGAAATCAGCAAGTGTAATGTATCATTGTTGATCTGATAGTACTCTTTATACATGTATTTCCCTTCTAAATCAGTTCTGAATTTTAGAACAGGAACATCAATGGAAGCCTCAGTGGTATTTCTATAATAAATGGTGATTTTATCTTTCCTCTGTCGTACTTCCGTTGGCTGTCCAATTGCTGAAAAAAAAACTGCCAATGAAGATGAAAGCAAAGAGAGTGAAGGGTGTCATTAAATTCTTTATGCAGAAACCTGTCATCATCACAGAGTTAAAAAAACTATAGCCCTAAGCAGCGAATTATCCACTTCAATCGTAATAGTACCAGTTTGATGATATAGGCGTTTAGGTACAGGCAGTTCCGGTCTTACACTCACGAAACTCAGAAGCGTTACAGTACAATATTGCGGAACTGCCTGTTTTCTTTTCCTCAGCTTTACGCTACTCCCGGATACAACGGAAATTGTTGCATAAACTGATTGATCTCGGCGCGCACAGCCCCGATGTGTTCTTCGTTGTCGGAATGAGTGATGATGCTGTCAATCCAGCCGGCGACGCGGGCGCAATCGGCCGCTTTCAGTCCGCGCGAGGTGACGGCCGCCGTGCCGATGCGAATGCCGGAAGTAATCATTGGTTTTTCCGTATCGAAAGGCACCATGTTTTTGTTCACCGTGATGTCGGCTTTGCCCAGCGCTTCTTCGGCTGCTTTCCCGGTGGCGCCTTTGGAGCGCAAATCAATGAGCATCAGGTGGTTGTCGGTGCCTCCGGAGATAACTTTATAACCTTTTTCTACAAAAGCCGAAGCCATCGCCTGCGCATTTTCAATCACCTGAGCAGCATACGTTTTGAATCCCGGCTGCAAGGCTTCGTAAAAAGCGGTGGCCTTGGCGGCAATGACATGCTCGAGCGGGCCGCCCTGCATACCGGGGAACACCCCACTGTCGAGGATGGCCGACATTTTGATGAGCGTGCCTTTGGCCGTGGTGCGTCCCCAGGGATTGTCGAAATTTTTGCCCATCATAATGATGCCGCCTCTGGGACCGCGCAGGGTTTTGTGCGTGGTAGAAGTGGCGATGTGGCAGTACTCGAGCGGATTGTTGAGAAGTTTGGCAGCAATGAGGCCGGCAGGGTGTGCAATGTCTCCCATGAGCAGAGCGCCCACGCGGTCGGCAATGGCGCGGAAGCGGGCGTAATCCCAGTCGCGGGAATAGGCCGATGCGCCGCAGATGATGAGTTTGGGCTTGGTTTCCAGCGCAATAGCTTCCACTTTGTCCATGTCAATCAGGCCGGTAGCTTCCTCTACGCCGTAGAAGTGCGCCTGAAATGTTTTGCCCGAATAGTTGACCGGCGAACCGTGCGTGAGGTGGCCGCCATGCGAGAGGTTGAAGCCGAGAATGGGATCGCCGGGTTGCAGCAGCGAGAGGTAAACGGCGGCATTGGCCTGCGAGCCGGAGTGTGGCTGCACGTTGGCGTATTCGGCGCCGAAGAGTTCCTTGAGGCGGTCTATGGCCAATTGTTCTACTTTGTCCACCACCTCGCAGCCGCCGTAGTAGCGGCGACCGGGGTAGCCCTCGGCGTATTTGTTGGTGAGACAACTCCCCATGGCGTCCAAAACGGCCTGAGAGGTAAAGTTTTCCGAAGCGATGAGTTCGATGCCTTTGCGTTGGCGGGTCAATTCCTCGTGAATGAGATCAAAGAGCGCTGTGTCTTTCGTCATGTTGGTTGGTCTGAATTTGAATCTTAAATTTTCGGCCAAAGGTACAATAAATGAAAAAAGATTGACCTTAATTTGTACCATTGCCCGACCAAGACAAACGTGAATATGAGAAAAACAAATCTGCACATCGCTCTGATACTTCTTTTCGGACTTGCTTCCCAACTGAGCCTCAACGCATTGAGTGATAAGATTCGTTGCACCTGGCGCGATAATCCCGCCACCTCTATGGTCATTGCCTGGGATCAGGTGCAGGGCGCCAATCCGGTAGTCTATTTCGACGTCGTGGATCAGGGGCGCAATTTCAACGCTTACAAGCTTTCGAGAAAACCCGACAGAGTGATCTTTGCTAAGGGCATGAACAATCATTTCGTTCGGCTTAGCGGTTTGCAGCCCAATACTGCTTACTATTTTATTATTAAGGATTCTGAAGGCTCTACGGCGCGCTATTCTTTCCGCACCGCTCCCGACCAGCCTACGCAAAGGCTTTCCATCATTGCCGGCGGCGACTCGCGCAACCACCGCGAAGCCCGCAAAAGCGCCAATGCAATGGTGGCCAAATTGCGTCCGCACTTCGTTCTTTTCAATGGAGATATGACTGTCAACGATTCATCTACCGAATGGGAAGACTGGCTCAAAGACTGGCAACTGACCATCGCCGCCGACGGGCACATCACGCCTGTTCTGGTAGCAAGGGGCAATCACGAATCGGAAAATAAAACCCTGATTGACATGTTCGATCTGGCGCATCCCGGCAATTTTTATGCTTTCAATTTCGGCGGCAATCTGGTTCGCATTTATACCCTCAACACCTTGATTCCGGCAGGCGGCGAGCAGAAAAACTGGTTGGAAAACGACCTGAAAACAACCGGGAATTCCGTAGTCTGGAAAATGGCCCAATACCACCACGCCATCCGCCCGCATACAGCCGCCAAAACTGAAAAAGATGATATTTACTTGGCTTGGGCCGAGTTGTTTCACGAGCACGGGCTGAAATTGGCCATTGAGTCCGACTCGCATGTGGCCAAATGGACTTATCCCTTGCGCCCTGATACCGGTCCCGGAAGCGATATGGGCTTCATTCGGGACGATGCAACCGGTACCGTATTTGTCGGCGAAGGCTGTTGGGGCGCTCCGCTGCGGGAAAACGACGATGATAAATCCTGGACGCGGGCCAGCGGCAGTTTCAATCACTTCAACTGGATTTTTATAGATCAGGAAAAAATCGAGGTACGCTCGGTGATGACCGACAATGCAGCGCAGGCGGGAACCGTATCGTTGAACAACATCTTTGAACCGCCTCTTGGCCTCTCGCTTTGGAGTCCGCCCGGCGGTGATGTCATCCGCATTTATAAGAAAAAGCCTCCGGTAGCGGAGTCGGCTCCGACGAAAGAACGCCCTCAGCATACGACTGCTCCCGCGCCCGCTGAATCCGACGATCTGGGCGGCAACTGGGATGCCCTGCCTCGCTTGGTACCCAATCCGGCCTCGGGAAAAGTAAAAATTGACTACGAAATCGCTCAGCAGGCCGACGTGACGCTCTTGCTCGTCAATGCTCAAAAACAGGAAATGGCGCGATTGGAATATCCCGCCCAGCCGCCCGGCCCACAGTCTAAATCGCTTGATTTTGCAAGGCTGCCCGTGGGGCGATACCTCTTGGTGGTGCGGGCCGGCAAGAAGGCGATCAAACGGTATGTGGTGGTAAAAGGGTAGGGGATAGCCGCCCGTCGCTTTGCTAATAATTCATACCTTTGCCCCCATGAGCGACTTGATTCTTTCCCACCTCTCTGCCGATCCGGCCATGGCCCGCGTCATTCGGGAAACCATAGACAAGCCCGATTTCCGGCAGGGCAACAGCGACGTGTATTATGATTTGCTGGTGTCCATCATCTCGCAGCAGTTGTCGGGCAAGGTAGCGCAGGTCATCTCCGGACGGTTTATGGCTTTGTTCAGCAATCAATATCCTGAGCCGGAAGATGTTTTGGCAATGGAGTTCGAGCAGTTGCGGGCGGTGGGCCTGTCCAATTCCAAAACGCACTACATCCGCAATGTGGCCGAGTTTTTCTCTTCGCCGGAGCATCGCGGTAAAAACTGGTCGGAAATGAGCGATGAGGACATCATTCGTTTTCTCACCCAAATCAAAGGCGTAGGCCGCTGGACGGCAGAAATGGTACTCATGTTTACCCTCAATCGTACAGACGTGTTGCCCTTAGATGACCTCGGCATACAACAATCTATGGCTCAATTGTTTGGATGGCAGGAAAGCGGCAAAGCATTGCATAAAAAAATGGTAGAAGCTGCCGAACGGTGGCGTCCCTACCGAACCTACGCCTGCAAATTTCTTTGGCGTTGGCCCAGAAACACTACGAAATGAAACGAATTATCGGAAGATATACCGGCCCTGATCGAGGCCCCTTGTTGATTTGTTTTGGCGGCATTCACGGCAACGAACTTGCCGGGGTCAGAGCATTGGAAACTGTTTTTAAATTGTTGGAACGCGAGCCTGCCGTTAATCCCACTTTCAGGTTTGCCGGCCGCATCACGGGCTTTATGGGTAACCGGCAGGCGCTGAGCCGTCGAAAGCGATTTTATACTCAAGACCTCAACCGCATGTGGCGCCCCGATTTGATCAACAGACTGAAGCATACGCATCCGGCCGATTTGCGCTACGAAGAACGCGAACTGAGAGAATTAGCCGAAGCCGTTGAGCGGGAAATCGCCATGTACCGCCCCGAAAAAGTGATCGTGCTCGACTTGCACACCACCACCGCAGACGGCGGCATTTTCGGCATTGCCACAGATGATCCTGAAAGCATTCGCATCGCGCAGGAACTGCATGCGCCGGTTATAACCGGCATGTTGGCGGGGCTTCAGGGAACGATGCTGCACTATTTCAATAAAGAAAACATACAGGCGCCGGAAGTAGTGGCTTTAGGTTTTGAAGCCGGTCAGCACGACGACCCGCTGTCAGTCAATCGCTGTATTGCGGCCATCATCAATTGTATGCGCACCATTGGTTGCGTGGATGCCGACGACGTGGAAAATCGCCACGATGATCTGCTGATTGCTTATTCCAAAGGCCTTCCCAAAGTGGCCGCGTTGAGGTATGTGCATCATATTCAACCTCAGGATGAATTTAGGATGACTCCTGATTATCACAATTTCAAGTCGGTAAAACAAGATGAGATATTGGCGCATGACCGCTTTGGCCCTATTAAAGCCAAAGAAGACTCGCTCATTCTCATGCCTTTGTATCAGGCGCAGGGTAGCGATGGCTTTTTTTTGGTCAAAGAAGTATAACCGAACCAGTGTGTCATTGTGGTGTTTATTCCCCAAATTGTTATTTTTGCGCGCTCAAAACGATCTTTCACCTGAATTGACTCTAACGATAATATCATGGTAGCCAGAAAAAAGAAAGCAACAGGCGGTATGCAACACCCAAAAGACCGCTACATGTATTGGTATGAACTCATGCTGCGCATCCGTCGCTTCGAAGAGCGGGCATTGGTGATGTACGGCCAGCAAAAAATTCGTGGTTTTTGCCACGTTTACATCGGTCAGGAGGCGGTGGCTGCCGGGATCGAATCGGCCATTCGGCGCGAAGACAGCATCGTGACGGCTTATCGCCAGCACGGCACGGCATTGGGGCGCGGCGTCAGCTCGCGCGAGGCAATGGCTGAACTGTTCGGCAAAGAGACCGGCATCGTCAAAGGAAAAGGCGGTTCGATGCACTTTTTCTCCAAGCCGCTCAATTATTATGGCGGCAACGGCATTGTAGGAGCGCAGATTCCCATCGGCACCGGCATTGCGTTTGCTGAAAAATACAAGGGTACCGACAACCTCTGCGTGACGCTGTTCGGCGACGGAGCATCCCGTCAGGGCGCCCTCCACGAGTCTTTCAACATGGCTATGGCCTGGAAAATACCTGTGCTGTACGTAGTGGAAAACAACGGCTACGCGATGGGCACATCGGTGGGTCGCACCAGCAACGTGGTGGAATTGTACAAACTGGGCGCTTCTTATGATATGCCCAGCGAAGCCGTTGACGGCATGAATCCCGAAGCTGTGCATGAGGCAGTTACCCGTGCCGCCGAGCACATCCGCGCCGGCAACGGCCCGTATTTCCTCGAAATTCGTACCTATCGCTACAAAGGCCACTCGGTTTCCGACCCGGCCAAGTACCGCACCAAAGAGGAAGTGGAATCGTACAAAGAACGCGATCCGATCAAGCTCATCGAGAGCAAGATATTGGAAAACGGCATTGCCACAGAGGAAGAAATACAGGCTATTCGGGACCGCGTCAAGGCAGAAATTGACGACTGTGTGGAGTTTGCTGAAAACTCTGAATATCCGGCCGGTTCTACTTTGTACGAAGACAATTACGTTCAGGCGGATTATCCGTATATCCGGGATTGATTCTTGTTTTAAAATAACTCATCATCATGAAAAGCCTGCTCAAATTAGTCGCCGTCGTAGTTGTAGGCGTCTTGATTTACAACTACTTTTTCGGTACGCCGGAAGAAAAAGCCACTTCCAAAGAAATCTTCACCGATGTTCGCGATCTGGGGAAGGCAACCTGGGGCTTGCTGAAGTCGGAGAAGCAAAAATTCGATGAAGGCAAGTACGACGAAGCAGTGGATAAAGTGGGAGGTCTGTTGGGATCGCTCAAGAGCAAGGCCAAATCTTCTGACGACGATGCCTCGCTGGCCAAGTTGGAAGAGTTGGAACGCCGCCGTTTGGAATTGGAGCAGGAAGTCGTGGCATTAGAACAACTCAATAAATCCGGCAAGACGGTTGCCGCCAAAGCCAAGGAAGACCAGATACGCAAAGATTGGCGCACGCTGATGGATGCTACCGAATTGGTGATGAACAACTTGGAAAAAGCGCCCCGCTGATTCCACAATGAACGCGTTCACGGCTGCGGATTTGGTTCATCGCTCGGCCTTCGTCATCAGAAGTTACGAGATAGACCCGCACAAAATAGCCTCTGCACCCGCCTTGGTGCGCATCATGCAGGAGGCTTCGATGGAACATGTAATGCGCTTGCAACTCTCCGTGTGGGATTTGGAGCCTCGCGGCCTCTCCTGGGTGCTGATGCGGCAACGCCTGCATTTCGAGCGCCTGCCCCGTTTGGGCGAAACCGTAGAAATTATTACACATCCCTCTGCCTTTGAACGGGTTTTTACGCATCGGGATTACCGGATGTACGACGCTGCCGGGCAGGAAATTGCACAAGCCTCCACTACCTGGTTGCTGATGCAAACTGCAACGCGCCGCATGGCCCGCATTCCGGCTGATATGCTGGCTTACAATGAATTACTACCGGCCTCTGACTCGCATCTGGCGCGTGCCGCTGAAGTCCTGCCCGAATTTGGAACGGCCTCCAACGCCATCCGATTCACCATTCACTGGTTCGATCTCGATTTTAATTTCCATCTCACCAACAGTAAATATGTGGAATGGCTGCTGGCTTCTGCCGATGAAGACCTCTTGCGCGATGCAGCTTTATCGGATATGGAAGTGCATTATCTGGCAGAATGTACGCTGGGCGAAGAAGTCATTTCGGAAACGGCGACAGAGCAGGAAAACATTCGTATGCACCGCTTGGTACGCGCTTCCGACGGCAAAGCGTTGGCCAAAGCCCGCTCGGTGTGGAAGGAGTTAACTGCCTGAACACCACTTACAAAATTCATAGGCCAACAGCAGGCTTTCTCCCTCAAAATGCCGCCCCGACTCCAATCTTTGGCTGTGCAATGATATCAGTTCAGGGTCTTTTTTCATCAAAGTGAGCAGGGTACGAGCCACCTTGAACCAGCGCGCCGGGTCGTTGACAACAGGTATATCCGGGCTGTGCAACGATCTCAGCAAATGGACGAAAGCCTCGTGTTCGTAAGGCGCATATCGGTCGGGAAAGCGAAAAGTGAGATACAACGACACCATCGTGTAATTGTCGTCGTGATAATGCCGGTTGTGCGGAGGCCGTTGGTGTTTTTCTTTATATGCCTGGAGCATTTCGTTGCAATAAAATACGAAGCGATCCATTCTTCCGTCCACTTCTTTGTTTTCGTTGAACAAGTCGCGGAACATGATGCGCACCATCTCTTCATCAAGAGCTATGAATTCGAGCATCATTTCTCTGGGGGCGTACAACTCGCGGCTCCAGTACCGCCGGGAAATGCTGTTTTCCAATGATTGCCGAAACATTTCGGCGAGCCTGGGGGCCTCGGTATCCCAGTTGTTTTGGAACAATTGCTGCGTTTCCCACAGCATGACAGATTCTTCATGTTGTGCGCTTCGGATGTGAATTTTGAACTGTTCGAGCAGTTCGTTCAGGCGTTTGAGTTGCATGGAAAAAACTGTAGTGGTAAAGGAATCGGAAAAGAACCAAAGACGAGAGCTAAATGTTGTGTTTGGGAAATTCAAATGACATGGAAACAAAGCAGGAAATATTGGAAATTGTTGAAAAATTGCCCGATGAGCATCTCAATGAATTATTGGAATACCCTCGTCGTTTAGAGCAGTCAAGTTTTGAAAGCACGCTTGTTGAAAAGTATCTTGGCGTCATTATAAGCGAAGATAAAGAAGTACTTGAAAATCTGGCGAAATGATTACGCTTCGACAAGCGCTGGATATCCATGAAGCGCTGATCGAGCAATTCGGAGGTTCTCGTGGAGTTAGAGATCAAAACGCATTGACGGCCGCATTGGAAAGACCCTTCAGCGGCTTCGGCGAAATCGAATTTTACCCCAATCCCCAGGAAAAAGCAGCATGATTGAAAATTTAGGTACCGAGAGCGCGTAAGTGTAAGACTGGAAGGGACAATGTTTCAAAAAACAGCATCAAACAAAACTTTTCCGCCCAAAGATTATCAATAATTTGTTTTTTTTTGAAATTTGCCCTAAATTAGCCAAAACAACTCAAGGCATGAAGGTGAGTCGGGCATTATTTTACGTCATACAATAGCCCGGCGCAGCAACATACCAACACCAAACAATTACAATCAATGAAAAAGACAGCTCAATTTCTGCTCTTCCTGGCCCTTGTTTGCCTCTCCATTTCGGTGCAGGCTCAGACCAAACGTCAATGGGTAAAAAAAGGAGACGATGCCTATGCCATCAATGCTTTCAACACGGCCATTACAGCCTATGAAGAAGCCATGAAAAAAGGCGCCAACGACGAACCCGATGCGGTGGGGCGCTTGGCCGACTCTTATCGGCAACTCAATCGCCTCGAAGAAGCCGAGCGCAATTATGCCGTAGCATCGAAACTTAAAAACGTCCCGCCGGCATACATTCTGCAATACGCACACACCCTCAAAGGTCTGGGCCGCTACGATGAGGCCCGCCGCTGGTATCAGGAATACGCCCGCACCAATGCCGTGGAGGGAAATCACTATGCCGAAGGCTGCGATTTTGCCAAAGCGCAACGGGGAGTGGCATCAGCTTACAGCATTACCAATGAATTGATCAATACCGGCGCTTCCGAATTCTCGCCGGCCCTCTTCGGAGACCGGGTGGTATTTGCCTCTTCCCGTATGGATTTGCAGCAGCCCAGCGGCAACTGGGACGGCAGGGTTTACAACCGCTTGTATGTTTCATCTGTAGGCCGTTCAGGTGGCCTCGACTCTCCATTCTTTCTCAAAAGCGATGTGCGCAGTTCCAACAGTGAAGGCCCCTTGGCATTTTCACCCGACGGCCGCACGGTGGCTTTTACCCGCAACAACTATGTGGAAGGCTTGCGCCAGATTCCCTCTAAAGCCATGCAACTGAGCCTCTTTTTGGCCGACGTGGGCGCTACCGGCGAGTGGCTGAACGTGCGCCCGTTTCCGTACAATGGCGGCAGCGATTTCTCTACCGGCTATCCTGCTTTTTCGCCTGATGGCAATACGCTGTACTTTGCATCCGACCGCCCCGGAGGCTTCGGAGGATACGATATCTACATTTCTTTTAAAACAGGAACAAGCTGGGGTGCTCCCGAAAACCTCGGCCCGGTTGTAAATACGCCCGGCAATGAACTGTCGCCGTATTTTGACGGCCAAAGTCTGTTTTTCTCTTCCGATTGGCATCACGGCCTGGGTGGCCTGGATGTATTCCGGGCAGAGCAGGCCAACAATCGCTGGGCGCGCATTTTCCATCTTGGACAGGGCGTAAACTCTTCTTACGATGACTACGGATTCATTTTTGACGGCTTCAAAAACATGGGCTATGTGGTTTCCAACCGCCCCGGCGGCCGCGGCAATGAAGATATCTATAAAGTGGCCCGCAGCGCCGACAACATTACCTTCCGCATCACAAATGCGGCTGACGGCAGCCCGATTCCCAATGCCGTCATTGATTTTACCGCTTGTGGCGAAGGTGTTTTTCAGGCCGATGCGCGGGGTTTATACACCTTCCAAATGGTGCAGGGGCTGAATTGCGAAGTATTGATTCGCAAAGAAGGATTCCAGAATTTCATTTTCCCCTTGTCGTCCATCACCGGACAAGAAACCCGCGAATTTGATGTTCGTCTGCTGGGTACCAAAGATTTGTTTTACGGCTCCGTCATTGACCAAAGTACAGGCCGGGCATTGGCGGGCGTGAGCGTACAAAGCACCAATCAATTTACAGGAGTGACCTCTGAGGCGTTTTCGGATGCGGCAGGTTCTTACGCGCTGGCGCTCAATCCCAATACGGTATATGTGGTTCGATATTCCCGTGCCGGCTATCAGGATGTGAACCGCACGGTGCGTACTGCTGCCGTAGTTGAACCCAATACGCTGGGCCTTATGCGTTTAACTTCTGTAACTGGTGGCGGCACAACCGGAGGCGGCACAACAGGTGGTGGAACTACTACCACCCCGGTTGGTGACAATATTCCGGCAGGTTTTTCTGTGCAGTTGGCTTCTCTAAAGGCGCCCAACGTTGAAAATTTCAACAATATGGGTAGTATCGGAACGGTATATGCCAAACAGGAAGGCGGAGTTTACAAAATCAGAGTAGGCGTTTTTGCTACCCGCCAACAGGCTGAAGCTGCGCAAAATACGGCCAAAAAACAGGGCTATCCGCAAGCTTTTATTGTGGAAGAAAAAGGCGGCAGCGCCACAGCGGTGAAAGGCGGTACTACCACAACCACTCCTTCTACGGGTACGGGCACTACTACCGGCGCTGCTACTCCGAGCGCCTACATGATTCAATTGGCCGCTTACCGCGATGCCCGTAATTTTGACGATTCCAAAGTCAGAAACCTCGGCACGGTCATTGACTGGCCCAAAGGTCAATTTACAGCAAAAGTACTCACCGGATTCAGCACGCTCGATCAGGCCAGAACAGCGCTTACAAGAGCTAAAGCTGCCGGTTTTCCTGATGCTTACATCGTTACGCAGGAAAATGGACAGTTGAAAAAAGTGAATTGACATCTGAAAAAGCCATAAAAAAAGAGAAAAGGCCGTAGTAGAGTCCATCCACTACGGCCTTCCTTTTCCCTTTTTACGGGAATAATTCACTTAAAACTTAATCCCCGCGCTCACGCTAAGCACATTGTTCTTGCCTTCTGCGCCATTAAAAAACGGAGTAAGTCCGATTTCATAGTTGGCTTCCACCGTGAAAAACAACACATCTATACCTAAGCCCAGATTGGCCCCTAGCGTAAATGGTTTGAGATCATCTTTTACAAAAGGAACCGTGGCGCCTTCTCTGACGCCCAGAATATAGGACGGGGTAACTCCTCCATGCACATTTACTCCCAATAAGCCGCCATCGCCTGTGAGCCGGATGCCTGCATTGACAGGAAGTTTCAGGCTTTGGATGGTCGTTTCGTCTTTCATGGGCACGTCGCCGGGCTGATTGACATCCTGAAAGAGGTCGGCTGTGAAGTTGTAATAGTGCAAACCTGGTTTGAAAAAGACTGCGCCATCCCCCATGCGGAGGTCAATTCCGGCGTTCCAGCCATAGCGGGCCTCGGCTGTAATGTTTTGTACTTTTGCATCTACCGCAGAAGCATTGAAGCCTACTTTCGGGTTTACTTTGATTTGAGCCTGTACGGTACCTACAACCACAAATGCCATCAAAAAAGTGATAATGCTGATCTTGTTCTTCATGACTTTCTTTGTTTTGGTTTGAAATCGGTGCTAAAACGAATCTATCATGCAGAATAATGTTAGAAGAATCAAAAAGTGCCGTTAAGACGGGGTTAATGCAGTCGGCTTATTGACAAAAGTCACCATCGGGGATGATAATAGTCATGTTTCAGCGACTTTGAAGGCGGGTATCTTTGAGCCGAATCTTAGAAGATCAGTCAATAGACATCTAAGATATCATGGTCAATTGGGTGTTCAATCGTTTTGGAGCCGGGGTCTTTATCCCGGCTTTTTTTGTTCGTATGGTATTAATTTTTTGTTAATGGCATTTTTATGTTGTGTGTATTCCGGGGAAGCATTACATTTGCCTTCGAGAGTTTTTTTATAATCCTATTTTTTAACACAAAATTTTCTTTCCCATGAACACACATTCAAACTTCCGGCGCCAAGGTGGCGAAACGAGTATCCTAAGCAATGCCGAAACAGCCGATCCACCATAGCGCTGCGCCGCAATCCGACCGAGGAAGAGACGTTGGAGTCATCCTCATCAATACTCGGACCATATATATAAGGTGAAGAGTGTTTAATAATGAGAAATAACGGGCAATCCCGACCCGGCCAACCAGAGCGTTTTGTCAGTTGATGATGAAGCGCTCTGTTGTTTTTTAGAGCGGCTTTTCATCACCTGATGCAATGGACCGCTCGCTTACTCATCAAAAAAAATGAGACCTTTGTCGAACCATTAATAAAGTTTACGCCCTGCGTACCGGAATTTGCGCCCTCAAGTCATGCAAAACGAAGCAACAAAAATCTTACTCGAAGCCATAAAGCAAGGACGAAAGCCGGCGCTGCAAACGGTATTTGATTTGCATTACGCCGAGGTTTGCCGCGCTATTTACAAGTTGGTTCCCGATGCTGCCCTGATGGAAGACCTTGCACAAGAGGTTTTTATACGGTTTTGGGAAAAAAGAGAGCAAATAGAAGTGCTGGAATCCATAGGAGGATATCTGCATCGCATGGCGGTCAATGAAGCGTTGGCACATCTTCGCCGGCGCCGTTTTTTTGAGGATGTATCGGAAGCTGCGCACTTGCCGGCTGCTGCAAGCGATCACACAGAAACCGATGTATTGCATCAAGATTTATCGCTCAGATTGCAAGCTGCGCTGAACACTTTGCCGCCCCGGTGCCGGGCTGTGTTTCAGTTGAGCCGCTTTGAAGAAATGAGCTATCGGGAGATTGCCGACCAAATGGATATTTCCATTAAAACAGTTGAAAATCAGATGGGAAAAGCGCTCAAGTTGTTGCGGGAACAGCTCAGCGAATTTTTGCAGTGAAGAATTTTTCAGGAAATATTGCAAATTCCTGAATTTCAGTATATCTTTGCCCCATCATTTGGGAATAAAACAAAAGAGGGAGTGCCGAAACACTCCCTCTTTTCGTTACAAATACTTGATAATCAGTGGTAGAATCGAAAATAGCAGCTTTGTTGGAGCAGCGGTTTCAAGAGCCGGACCTTTCGGATTGTTTCACCGTAGAAGTAGCGCTCAAGCCCGGCAACCGCCTTGAGGTAGCGTTTGACAGCGATTCGGGCGTTACCTTTGAAAAGTGCAAAATCGTCAGCCGTTTTCTGGAGTCTCATTTAGATTCCGAAGGCTGGCTGGGCGAAAAATATATGCTGGATGTTTCCTCGCCGGGTATCAGTCGCCCCTTGGTCTTCCTCCGGCAGTATCCGCGGAATGTGGGCAGAACAGTGGAAGTAACACTCGCCGATCACTCTGTACACAAAGGTATTCTGATCGCAGCGGATACTGAAACCATTACCGTAGAAGAAAAGGTGACCTTACTTGAAAACGGTAAGAAGAAAAAAACAACAGTGCAAACTGTCATTCCTTTTAATAACATTCATTCAACAGTAGTAAAAGTGACCTTCTAAACAGAATTTGTCATGGTAAATTTAGTAGAAACTTTCTCCGACTTCAAAGCCGGAAAAAACATTGACCGCCCTACGATGGTACGGGTGCTCGAAGATGTATTTCGTACCCTCATTCGCAAAAAATTCGGTACCGACGATAATTTCGACGTCATCGTTAATACGACCAAGGGTGACCTTGAGTTGTGGCGCGTTCGGCAGATCGTACCCGACGGCGAGGTGACAGACGACCGGACTCAGGTGTCTATATCTGAAGCTCTTGCCATTGATGAAGACTACGAAGTTGGGGAGGAATGTTACGAGCAGTTGCACCTGGATGATTTTGGCCGCCGTTCCATTATGGCTGCGCGCCAAACCCTCATCTCCCGCATTATGGAGCTTGAAAAAGATGAGGTCTTCAAGAGATACACAGATCGCGTAGGCGAGCTTATCATTGGTGAAGTCCATCAGGTACTCAAAAAGGACATCATTATTTTGGATGATGTGAGCGGCAATGAACTGCTGATGCCACGCACCGAAATGATCAAAGGCGATTTCTTCCGCAAAGGCGACATGGTGCGCGGCGTCATTCGCAAGGTCGAAATGAAGAACAACAACCCGGTGATCATCGTCTCCCGAACAGACAACCTTTTCCTTGAAAAACTGCTCGAACAGGAAGTGCCTGAAATCGAAGACGGCCTTATCACCGTTAAAAACATCGTCCGCTTGCCGGGCGAGCGCGCCAAAGTTTCGGTAGAATCTTATGATGATCGCATTGATCCTGTGGGAGCTTGCGTGGGCATGAAAGGCTCCCGCATACACGGCATCGTTCGCGAATTGCGCAACGAAAACATTGACATCATCAACTACACCAACAACACCAATCTGTACATTCAGCGGGCACTCACACCGGCTAAAGTGACCAGCATAGATTTGGACATGGATAAAAAACATGCAGACGTTTTCCTCGATCCGGATCAGGTATCATTGGCTATCGGAAAAGGAGGTTCCAATATCAAATTGGCTAGCCAACTAACTGGTTTTGAAATTGATGTATATCGAAACAATGCCCGTTACGAGGAAATAGACGATGTGGATATGGATGAATTCAGAGACGAAATCGAGGACTGGATCATCGAAGCTTTCAAGAGTATTGGTTGCGACTCTGCGCGTAGCATCTTGTCTCTCAGCGTTGATGAGTTGTTGCGCCGCACCGACCTTGAAGAGGAAACCATCCGCGATGTCATGCGAATTCTGGAAGCAGAATTTGAAGAAGAATAATATCAGGAGTGATAAAAAATGAAGGTTCATCTTCGTCAAAGAGTCAGATAAGTAAACGATTCATTTTAAGTGCCTTATCAATTCTTTGGATGGAAGAAAATGAACCTTCGTTTTTGCTCTGCTCCCAAGAAGCGAAGGTCGCAAAATATACATTGCCAAATTTAGTGTGGTTTGTTAAGAATCATCGGTTTTTCATTGTATCTTTGCCGCCGTTGAATCGCACGGGCTGAGTTTTCGGGTGTTTTCAGTTAATCATTGCACGCAGGTAAAAACTTTTTACAATGGACCTTTCCTTATTATCACTAAAATGATAAGCGTTATGTGAAGGAATTCATAGCCGGTAAAAGTCTTTGCCTGTCTGCTAACGTTGCCAAAGATTGCAAAACTATATATGGAGAAACGTTTAGTTAAGATAGCTAAAGAGCTTAATGTAGGAACGACCACCATCGTGGAATTCCTGCATAAGAACGGCTATGAAATTGAAAACAAGCCTACGGCCTGGATCAGCGATGACATGCACACGATTTTGGTCAAGGAGTTCCAAAAGTCTATTGACATTAAGGAACAAGCGGATCAATTAGTCATAGGCACTCGCCCGGCGCCTAAAAAAGATGCCCCTGTTGTCGCAAAAACCGACAAACCTCAACCAGGAAGCTCTGTTCCGGTACGAAAAGAGGAAGAAACTTCGATAGACGGAAACAAACCTGCTGAGGAGGAAAAACCGCGCGGATTGCTCCAAAATCGTTTAAAAATCTTAGGCAAGATAGACTTGGATGCCGGCAAACCCAAGTCCAAGCAAGAACCTGCTACCGAGCTGCCTGTTGCGCCGGTAGTAGTGGAAACACCGCCGCCGCCACCTCCCAAGCCAGAAGTTAATGAAGTGGCAGACCTGCCCGCTATCAAAGAGGAAGCGCCTGTGGTGGTTCTGCCTCCTGTAGTCGAGGTCGCGCCTCCCCCTCCCGCCCCTCCTGTCGAAGAAGTGAAGCCTGTGCAATTGCCTGTGATTGAAAAGAAGCCGGTAGAGCCTGCTCCCGCACCCGTTCAGGAAGTTGCGCCGCCACAGGAGGCAGGCAACGTTGAATCTGAAGATGCGGTCATTCGCGCCGAAGCGCCCGAATTGCGCGGGTTGAAAATTATGGGTAAAATTGATACCTCGAAGTTTCAGCCTGAAAAGAAAAAGAAAAAGGGCAAGGAGCCTGAACGCAAACCTGCGTCTCCGGCTACGCCTGCTTCAGCGACTCCGACTACAGACGATAAAACCAAAAAAGCTGCTCCTGCCGCTGCCAACGATGACGCGGCCAGAAAACGCAAGCGGAAACGCAAAAAGGTGGCTACGGAGCCTTCCGGCCAAGATGCGTCGCGTCAACAGCAGCAGCAGCCCGGCGCTCGTCGGAAAGACGGAAGCGCTCCGCCTTCAGGTCCGGAGGTGAAGGAGGTCTCGCAGAAAGAAATTGAAGATAAAATCAAGGCTACCATTGCACGTCTTTCCGGCGGCGGCAAGAAGAAACGCCAAAAACTCCAGCGCGACAAGCGGGAACGCATGCGCGAACGCCAGGAAATGGCTGATATGGAGAATGAAACCGGAAAATTGCAGGTCACTGAGTTCGTCACAGTGTCCGAATTGGCCAGCCTGATGAACGTTTCTCCGGCAGAGGTCATCATGACCTGCCTCAATGTCGGCGTCGTAGTGGGAATCAACCAACGCTTAGATGCGGAAGTTATAGACCTCGTTGCTACCGAATTCGGTTTTGAAATTGAGTTTATAGGCGCCGAAGCAACCTTGGAAACAGAAGATGAAGAGGAGGATGATCCGGCAGATTTGGTACCGCGTGCGCCCATTGTAACAGTGATGGGCCACGTTGACCACGGCAAGACCTCTTTGCTCGACCACATACGTAAATCCAACGTGGTGGAAGGCGAGGCCGGCGGTATTACCCAGCACATCGGTGCTTATGAGGTGGATTTGGGCAGCGGCAAAAAAGTCACTTTCCTCGATACGCCTGGCCACGAAGCCTTCACTGCTATGCGTGCTCGTGGTACTAAAGTAACCGATATCGCCGTGATTGTGGTAGCCGCCGACGACAGCATCATGCCTCAAACGCGGGAAGCCATCAGCCACGCACAAGCAGCCGGCGTGCCCATCGTTTTTGCCATCAACAAAATTGATAAAGACGGTGCAAACCCCGAGCGCATCAAGCAAGAGCTTGCTTCTATGGACTTCTTAGTAGAAGAATGGGGTGGGAAATACCAATCGCAGGACATCTCGGCCAAACATGGTACCGGTATGGATATGCTGTTGGAAAAAATCTTGCTTGAAGCTGAGATTCAGGAACTTAAGGCCAATCCAGGCAGAAAGGCAACCGGTACGGTTATTGAAGCCTCTTTGGACAAAGGCCGGGGGTATGTAAGCAAATTATTGGTACAAAACGGCACCCTCAATGTAGGCGATCCTATCGTTGCGGGCGAGTTCTCCGGCAAGGTGAAAGCCATGTATAACGAACGTGGCAAAAACGTCAAATCAGCAGGACCTTCTACGGCAGTTCTTGTGTTGGGATTGAGTGGCGCTCCTACTGCCGGCGAACGATTTAAAGAGGTTGAACACGAATCCGAAGCCCGCGAAATTGCCGGCCGTCGGGCGCAAATAGCCAGAGAACAGACCAGCCGCGCTACCAAGCGCATCAGCTTGGACGAGATCGGACGCCGTCTGGCTTTGGGCAACTTCAAAGAGTTGAACCTCATTGTGAAAGGCGACGTGGATGGCTCCATTGAAGCGCTTTCAGATTCTTTGATCAAACTTTCTATCGAGTCGGTCAAAGTCAATGTGATACACAAAGCCGTGGGCGCCATCACAGAGTCCGATATTTTGCTGGCCTCTGCTTCTGATGCCATCATCATCGGCTTCCAGGTACGCCCCAGCGCAACTGCCAGAAAGCTGGCTGAGCGCGAAGGTGTGGAAATCAAGCTGTACTCCATTATTTACGAGGCCATTGAGGAAATCAAAATGGCCATTGAGGGCATGCTCGAACCCACACGCGAGGAAAAAATCATCGGCAGCGTGGACGTTAAGGAGGTGTTCAAAATCACAAAAGTGGGTACTGTTGCCGGTTGCCAGGTGGCGGAGGGCAAAATTTTGCGCAACTCTCCCATTCGCCTTATCCGGGACGGCATCGTGACTTATCCTACCAAAGAAGGCCAGACGGCAGAAATCGCCTCGCTCAAACGCGTCAAAGACGATGTAAAGGAAGTGCGCGCCGGTATGGAATGCGGTATTGCCATCAAGAATTTCAATGACATTAAAGTCGGCGACGTCATTGAGGCTTACGAAATCATTGAAACGAAACAGAAATTGTAAATCAATCAGCCTAAGCTGCAACATTCAGCAGCGAGGCCTTTCTTAGTCAACACATGCAAACGATCAACATTACATTCCCGGACGGGAATGTCCGGCAGTACGAAAAAGGCGTAACTGCCATGCAAATTGCGGAATCCATCAGTCAGGGACTTGCCCGCAATGTGCTGTCTGCCAAGATAAACGGCGAGGTTTGGGATGCGTCGCGTTCCATCGAAGACAATGCTACACTGCAATTATTGACCTGGGATGACAAAGAGGGAAAATCTACTTTCTGGCATTCTTCTGCGCACTTGATGGCAGAAGCCTTGGAGGCGTTGTATCCAGGCATCAAGTTTGGTATTGGTCCGCCTGTTGACAATGGATTTTATTATGATGTTGATACGGGCGACCGTCAGCTTTCCACCAATGATTTTGCTGCTATTGAAGCCAAAATGACGGAGTTGGCGCGTGCCAAGAGTGATTACAAACGCCGGGACGTGCCCAAGGATGAGGCCATTCGCTACTTTGAAGAAAAGGGCGATGAGTACAAAATCGAGTTGTTGCAAGACTTGGCCGACGGCTCCATCACTTTTTACGAACAAGGTAATTTTACCGATCTTTGCAAAGGTCCGCATATTCCCAACACAGAGAAAATCAAAGCAGTAAAGCTGTTGGCGTTGGCCGGCGCTTATTGGCGTGGCGACGAGACCAGAAAACAGATGACGCGCATTTATGCCATTACTTTCCCTAAGCAGAAGGAGTTGGAAGACTATCTGCACATGTTGGAGGAGGCTAAAAAACGCGATCACCGCAAGCTGGGGCAAGAGTTGGAACTCTTCATGTTCTCAGAACGCGTAGGCGCAGGCCTGCCGATTTGGTTGCCCAAAGGCACACAACTGCGCGAGCGACTGATGAATTTCCTTAGGGAAGAGCAGGAAAAACGGGGTTACAAAATGGTCATTACGCCACATATCGGCAAAAAAGACCTCTATGTTACTTCCGGCCATTATGAAAAATATGGCTCAGACAGCTTCCAACCCATTCAGACGCCGAGAGAAGGGGAGACCTTTCTGTTGAAACCGATGAACTGCCCGCACCACTGCGAAATTTACGCCTTCAAACCCCGCTCTTACAAGGAATTGCCACTGCGATTGGCGGAGTTCGGCACTGTATATCGCTACGAGCAGAGCGGCGAGTTGCACGGCTTGTCCAGAGTGCGCGGTTTCACACAAGACGACGCACACATTTTTTGCACGCCGGAACAGGTGAAGGAGGAGTTCTTAAATGTGCTCGACCTTACTCGAACCGTACTGTCGAAAATGGGATTTGAAAAATTCACAGCTCAGATTTCTTTGCGCGATCCCGAAAATCCAGGCAAATACATCGGCTCCGATGAAAATTGGAACAACGCCGAAAACGCAATTATTGAGGCTGCTAAAGAAGCCGAATTGGAAACAGTAACCGAGTTGGGAGAAGCTGCGTTTTACGGCCCCAAGTTGGACTTCATGATTAAAGATGCCATTGGCCGTTCCTGGCAATTGGGTACTATTCAGGTGGACTACAACCTTCCGGATCGGTTCAAATTGGAATATATCGGTTCCGACAATCAGGCGCATCGGCCAGTGATGATTCACCGGGCGCCTTTTGGCTCCATGGAGCGTTTCATCAGCATTTTGATTGAAAATACTGCCGGCAAATTCCCCTTGTGGCTGGCGCCTGAGCAGTATGCGCTCTTGCCCATCAGCGACAAATTTCACGACTACTGCCGCGAAGTGGAAGAAAAATTGGCCTTACACGACATCAGAGGTTTTGTAGATGACCGAAACGAAACCATCGGCAGGAAAATACGCGATACCGAATTGAAGCGCATTCCCATCATGCTGATAGTGGGAGAAAAAGAAGTAGAGACCGGCACTGTATCGGTGCGCCGCCAGGGAGACGGCGATAAGGGGGCAATGTCTGTGGAAGACTTTACAAGTTATTTTAAGGGGCTTTTGTAAGCAAAGTCTTTGAGAGAAAGTGACTTTATTGTCGGCCAAACGTTAAAATTTTGGTAAACGTTTTGTCTGGTAGTTGTGTTGTATGAAAAAAACAACTACTTTGCGCCATCTTTAATTATTTGAACAATCCGATCCGCATGAAGAAAACTTTACTTGGAATCCTATTTTGCATGTTTGGTCTGGCTGCCCAGGCTCAATTTGCTTATACCGGCAATGCTGGAGACCAGCGCGCTGGTCGCTCGACAGAAGTGACGACAACCATTCAAATCTTTCCCAATCCTGCTACGGAGTATTTCAATGTAAGTTCCTCTCAGCAGGTAGAAAGAATTTCTGTGTATAATTTGTTGGGTCGCGAAATGAAGTCGTTTACCTTCACGGAAGGAGATCGTTATTTCGTCGGTGACCTCCCCAAAGGGATGTATCTCGTACAGATGACAGGAAAAGATAACCGGCTGATTTCTACGCAGCGGTTGTCTAAGCGTTAATTATATATATCGTGTTCGCGGATTGGGGTAAGAAGTAAAACATGCCCTGATTTCATAAAGCGCCCTTTTCTCTTATGCGGGAAAAGGGCGTTTTGCATTTCCAGAATTAGGCCAATCAGTTTTTGGTTAACCATCGTCATCGTGCTTAGCACACACCTTTAACGGTATCTGGGCCGCCTGGCATTTCACATAAAAGTGTAGCGTGGCCCTGAAAATGTGTACTTTATTTTGGCCCTGTTCCTTACGAGCTAACGTAAGCATGGGGGACAACCTTTTTTCAACTCTATAAAACAGGTGCCCCTCAAAAAAATCCCGGACTTCAGCGTACTGAAATCCGGGATGTCGCTTCCGATCAGATCGAAAACGTAAGGTATGTCAACAGTTTAGTGTTGTACTACAACACGCTGAACGGCAACGCCTTGCTCGGTACGAATGCGTACATTATAGGCGCCCGCAGGCAGTTGAGCCGTGTTGATGGTAAGCTGATCGCGGAACAAGTTCTGATGGCGTTCTGTACGAAGCACTTTTCCAGACAAGTCCATGATGCTTACTTCCACCTCAGCAGAAGGAGCGTCAAGTTTGAAAGCAACTTTCACTTCTTCGTTGGCCGGGTTGGGGAACACGCTCACTGCGCCGGCTGCCAGCGCCGGCTCCTGCACGGAGGTGAGCGGGCCGATATTGAGGCGGATAACCGGAACAGCGTTGAATGTGAGGAAGTAAGTTCCCGTATTGCCTACGTCTGCAGCAGCAGCATAACGCGGACGGTCGAGAGAGTCGGTGTAAAACCACATACCCGTATAATCAAGCTGTTGGGTAGCTGCCATAAACATAAATTGGTCATCTTCAGTGGCGTACTGTACTGCTATAAAGTAGTGGTAGCCATCGTCCAACGGAATCTGATTGCCGTCAAGATCCACAGGGATGGTGATGATGTTGGTTTCTGCTCCGGTAATTTCATACGAGTTGAAAGCGAGCGGAGCGCCTCCATATTCGGCAAGATTTATCTGATCGTCGCCATTGGCATCGCCTTGCCAGCGATACAGGAAGGTTGAGATGGTCCGGCCTGCGAGTTGAGACGCATTGGCCAAACGGAACGAAACTGAATTGGCTGCCATCCCGTCACCATTAGGAACGTAGTAAATATTGCCCCAAGAGTAGCTTCTTGTTGTACCGCCTGCTCCGCCATAACGAAGACCTACCAGACCAGTATTGAATTCTTTGGAGAAAACAGTGTCTGAAACAGCAAACTGGAAGGTGCGGGAGTCGTTGGACGCTACCTCATCAGTGGCGCCATTCAATGCGATGGTGTAGGAGCCGGTATAAAGCTCGCCGGGTGCATTCGGCGGCGTGAATTCATTCGTAAAGAATACGTTTTCAGCGGTTGAATCAGGAGCGATAGAACCGTAATTGACAGAAGACGAGAATATCTCTGTGTTGCCTGCATTTTTGATAGAAACTGTCAGTGTAGAGCTGGCTGCGGTCAGCCTGCCATTGTTCTTGACATCGGCGACGAAACCAAACGGCTCCAACTGAGAAGCGGGCGTGATGGCATTCGGGGCGCGAGCGAAGAATGTATTGACCTGCATATCGTTCTGAATGCTGAGGTCTTGATTGAGCAATTCGATATCGTCAATAGCCCAGAAATAATCCCAACCGCCAATCCATTCAAATTGAATGAGAACGGCAGGCCGATTGGCAGCTACAGAACTGATATTGATGCCTACGATTTCGGGGTTGGCAGACCAACGCGTGCATGGAGGAGCGGCAGCGCCTGTTACCAGGCATGGAAAAGGAACGAAGTCGGTCCAGCTTGTGCCGTTGTTGTTGCTCACTCTGATTTTTACATTGGTGGAAGCATCGTAGTCAAATACGCCGATCAAAGATTGTAAGCGCAGATATACAATGTTTTGGCCGGAACAGTTGATAGCGGTCGTTGTGAGACGAGTCGTATGATCTTCCGCAGGCGCGCTCTCAAGGCCGCGGTCTGAATTGGCCCAGATGTAACCATTGGCAGCAGTAGCTGAGCCGAAAGTCGAGCTGGGCGTATAACCCAAAGCGGCTACTGCTACGGCAGCGGGATCGGTGGAGTGCTGAAAGATAACAGCCTGAGCGGCAAGGCTGGTGGCATCAACGTTGGTCCAGCCGGCAGGGATGCCGTTGGCAAAATCTTCCGAGTAAAAAGGTGTTTGCCCATAGCTATGAGAAGCCCCCATAGCAAGCAGCAACACCAATGCGAAACAGCGGGTAAAAAATTTGATCATCGGTTTGAAAATTTAATGTGAGAAAGTACATAATTCAAATCCCAAAAGTACAGCCTTTCGGCAAAACTGCAAGGAAAAAGAAAAAAAGTGCAGATGGGCGACATTATTTGCATGGGGCATAGAGCATAGCGGGCAGTTGGAACGAAGCGACATCCCGATGCGGAACGAAACCGAGAGGATATAGAGGAATTATTCTTGGCTGCGCCGCCGATATTCTTCAAAGAGGGCCGCTTTGTCAACAGTGACGACGCCGGGTTTTTCGCAAACCTGCCCGCCGGCGATATTGGACAGCAGGGCTATATCCTTGAGTTTCATATCTAAAGCCAGACACAGCGCTGCAACGCTGATGACCGTATCGCCGGCGCCGGAAACATCTGAAATGATGCGTGGAAAAGCAGGAATGATACCGCTTTCATTAGGTCCAAAACAAAACAGCCCTTTTTCAGATAAGGTAATGATAACGAGTTGGTTGTCCAATTTTTGCTGAATGTATCGGGCGGCCTCGTTCAACGATTCCTGTGTGGTTTCTATGCGGCTGGGGTATTGATTTCTGATCTCTTTGAGATTGGGTTTAAATAAGGTGACACCCCGGTATGCCCAGAAATTCTTTACTTTAGGATCAACGGCGGTGGGGATGTTTCGCTCCATCGCCAGTTTTGTCACTGCTTCGATGACTTCGGGAGTGAGTACTCCTTTGTTGTAATCCTGAAAAATGACAACATCTATCGGGTGGTTCTTCAATATCTCCGCAATGCCGCTCAGCAGCAGTCCGGCTTCTTCGGTCGAGATGTCTTCGGTCGTTTCTTCATCTATTCTCAGCAGGTGTTGGGCGCCGGCCATGATGCGCGTTTTTACCGCCGTTTTTCTGCCGGGACAACCAATAATGCCTTGAGTAGGAAGCCCTTCCTGGCGAATGAGTGCCAGCAATTCCTCGGCTGCTTCGTCGTTCCCAACTGCACTGCAAAGCCAGGCTTTGGCGCCCATAGCCTGCACGTTGAGGGCCACATTGGCCGCTCCTCCGAGCCGGGCGTCTTTTGTGCGAAGCTGCACCACCGGCACCGGGGCTTCGGGCGAAATGCGCTCCACGCTGCCGATGAGGTACCGGTCGGTCATCACATCGCCGACGATGAGCGCTTGCAGGCGGTCAAATGCGAGCCAGTCTATCATGTCAGAAGTATTTGTAAATTAATTACTTAGCATCTTTTTAAAGCCACAATCCACAAGCTACTAGCCTTTTCGTGATGCAAAATTATTATTAGTTCCTTAGCCGTTCCACTACCGCAATCGTCAGCCGGCTGGTACAAATAAGCCGCTCTTGGTCATCTACAATCTCGATGTTCCAAACCTGAATGAGCCGCCCGATTCTGACGGGCCGGGCCGTTCCCCACACATACCCGTCCGAGACGGAGCGCAGGTGGTTGGCATTGATTTCTACCCCTACCGACATATATTTGGAGGTGTCTTCGATGCACAGAAAAGAGGCGAAACTGCCCAGCGATTCAGCCAGTAAAACCGAAGCGCCGCCGTGCAGCAGGCCCAATGGTTGTTTGGTACGATGGTCAACGGGCATTTTGGCGGTGATGAAGTCGGGGCCGATTTCGGTGACTTCTATGCCGAGGTGTTCCATGGCCGTATTGGCTGCAAATGAATTGACTTGCGTTAACGAAAGATGATGTTTCCAGATCATTTTAAAATGTGCTGTTGTACTGATGACGTATTACAAGCCATCAACAAAGTGAAGAAAATCTTCCCACTGGGCGGGGTGGAAAACCCGCCAGAACCCGTCGCGCCGAAACCAGGTAAGCTGTCTTTTGGCGTAATTCCGGCTGTGCTGCCTGATGAGTTGTACGGCTTCATCTAAATTGGTTTTGTTGTCAAAATAATCAAATAGCTCTTGATAACCAACCGTTTGTAAAGCCTGCAAGTGCCTGTGGGGATACAAATCGCGCGCTTCGTCTTCCAACCCCAGTTCCATCATTTGCGTCACTCGTTGGTCTATTCGTTCATAAAGGGCGGCTCTGGGCCAATCCAATTGTACATAAACCGGCTGAAAACTTCTCGGCTCCAAAGGTTGATTTCTAAAAGATGAAAACGGCCGGCCGGCAGCCCTGCAAACGGCAACGGCGCGCAGCAAACGGGCCGGATTGTTGGTGTCCACCTCGGCGAAATAGTCGGGGTCGGCCTGTTTCAACTCGTCTTGCAGCGCGGCAATGCCTTTCAGATCGTACATATTTTGCACTTCAGCCCTGATAGATTCCGGCACTTCCGGGAAGCTGTTCAGTCCTTCGCAGACTGCCTTGATGTACAATCCCGAACCGCCGGTCATCACGGCTACGTCGCGCGTTTCAAAAATCTGATGGAGACATGCCAGGGCCTCGCGCTCAAAATCGCCTACGCTGTAGGGCTGATGAATGCTCAGGTGGCTGATGAAATGATGCGGGGCGGCGGCAAGTTCTTCCTCGGTCGGTTTGGCCGTGCCGATGTTCATTTCTTTGTAAAACTGCCGGCTGTCGGAGGAGAGAATTTCTGTTTGAAAGTGCAGCGCGGCCCGAATGGCAAAGGCCGTTTTTCCTGTGGCAGTAGCGCCTCCTATGACGATGAGATGTTTTGAGTGCATGTCAAATCCTGATCGGGCGCGAAATTAGACCAATATCGCATATCTTTGCGCATCCACATCCAATTTTGCCTCGCTACCGACATGCTGTACTACCTCGTTCGCCCATTGGCCACCATTGCCCTCAAGATTTTTTTAAGAAAAATCACCATCACCAACATGGAGCGGGCGCCGTCTGCCCGTCCGGTTATACTGGCCGTGAACCACCCTACGGCATTCATGGAGCCGTGTATTCTGGCCTGCACGCTTGGTCGCCCCTTGTATTTTTTGGTGCGCGGCGATGTGTTTGCCAAGCCGTTTTATGCAGCCATTTTGAAGGCATTTCACATGTTGCCCATGTACCGGCTCAAAGACCGGGGATATAAATTTGTAAAAGAAAATTTCCAAACCCTCGACGCCTGCTTCGATGCCCTGCACGAAAACAAAACCATCATGATTCTGGCGGAAGGTACCACGATAGCGGAAAAAAGGCTTCGGCCCATCAAAAAAGGTACTGCCCGGCTGGCTTTCGGCGCATTGGACAAATACCCTGACATGGAGGAGGTGCATGTCGTTCCGGTAGGGGTCAATTTTGACTACATGGATCGGTTTCGCGCAGAGGTGATGATTGATTTCGGGCATCCTATCAAGGCCAGAGATTACTACGAAATGTACCGGGCGAACGGTTCGGAAGGAACAGACCGGTTTACAGAGGAGTTGGCCGGGCGCATGCGGTCACTGATTGTCAACGTAGAAAAACAATCGGATGACGCCCTCGCCGAGCAATTATTGGTCATGTCGCGTTCGCTGCGCAGATTCACTTTTTTGCCGGTATTGGGCAAAGACCCCGCTCTGTTGCAACAGGAGCAGTTGGTGGCAAACTATATCAACACGCTTGCCCCAACTGAAAAGTCGGCACTCACAGGCGCCTGCGGGCAATACTTCGAGGCATTGCAAAAAGGAGGCGTTTCCGACCGGGCTGTGGCAGAGGGGAAAAACGACAGCTTGAGTGAAAAACTATTGCTCCTTGCAGGTTTACCGGTTTTTCTTGCGGGTTTTGTTTTCAACTTCCTCCCGGCCCGATTGGCGCGCTACATTGCTGATAAACAGATAGAAAGCGTGGAGTTTTATGCCCCGGTCATGCTGGTGCTTGCTATGGCGGCCTACCTGTTGTACTACGCCGGCTGGGGGCTGTTTCTGGGCTGGAAGGGCCTGTGGCTGCTACCGCTCGCAGCATTGGCGGGCTATTTTTCCGTGCTTTACAGAGAGGCTTTTCAGTTGTGGAAATACAGACGAAGATGGGCGGCTTTGCCCGAAGATCGGCAGCGCAGCCTCCATGCCTTGAGGGCCGATTGCTCATTGAATGTGTAGTGAGCGCAACTACTCCAGCAAAAACGCCAGTTCGTCGCGCTGCAAACTCAGCTTTTCGGTGTGGGCAATAATGTCCTCGGCGAGCTGCTTTTTGCGATCCTGAAGCACTAAGATTTTTTCTTCAATGCTGCCGCGGGTGATGAATTTGAGCGCAATCACGTTTTTGTCCTGCCCGATGCGATGGGCACGGGCAATGGCCTGCTGCTCCACAAAGGGATTCCACCAGGGGTCGAGTACGAACACATAATCGGCGGCGGTGAGATTGAGGCCGGTGCCGCCCGCTTTGATGGAAATGAGAAAAGCCTGCACCTGCGGGTCGTTCTGAAAACGCGCAATTTCAGCCTGCCTTTGGGTGCTGCTGAGGTCTCCGCTGAGCCAGGCAAGGGGCAGCCCTGCTTCCTGAAGGGCTTGTTTGAATAAGTCCAGATAACTGACGAAAGAACTGAACATGAGCACTTTATGCCCGCTCCGGCGAATGACGTCCCATTCCTCCAGCACGTCCTGAAACTTGCCGCTGCCCTGCCGGTAATCATCGAGAATCATGCGCGGATGGTTTACCAATTGCCGCAGTCGCATGAGGGTTTGATGCACCACCATTTGGTATTGGCCGTTGCCCGCCTGATAGTTGTCTAACAGGAAATTGCGGGCTTTCGACTTTTCGGATTCGTACAGCTTGGCCTGTTCTGCCGTCATTTCTGAATAAAAAACGCGCTCGGTGAGGGGCGGCAGGTCTTTGGCCACCTCCTCTTTGGTGCGGCGCAGCAGGTACGGTTGCACAAGAGTGCGCAGGCGGTTTTTCTGGGCCTCGTCCTGTTGCTTTTCGATGGGGAGGATGAAGGCTTTTTTGAAAAAAGCATGCGTACCGAGCAGTTCGGGATTGATGAATTGCATTTGCGACCACAGATCGCTGAGCGAGTTTTCGATGGGCGTACCGCTGAGGGAGACTTTGTGCCGGGCAGAGAGGCTGTTGAGTGTCTTAAATACCTGACTGTCTTTGTTTTTGATCTGTTGACTTTCGTCCAAAACGATGTACTCCCACTCGGTTTTGAGCAGCAAACTGCTGTCGCGGAGGGCGGTTTGGTAGGTGGTGAGTACTACGTCGAAGCGAGCCAGCAGCCGGATGTCTTTGTGACGCCCTGCCCCGGTATGCACATACACGCTGAGGCTGGGCGCAAACTGGGCCAACTCCCTTTGCCAGTTGAAAACTAAAGAGGCGGGCAGCACCACCAATGCCTGCAATGGGCGCAAAAAGTCAACATCGGCGGCGGGCTGAAACAACGACATCTGGCCGGCGGAAGGCGCTTCGGCTGCGGGTTTTTGAGTCTTGGCATAGAGTAAAACCGCAATGGTTTGGAGGGTTTTGCCCAAGCCCATGTCGTCGGCAAGACAGGCGCCCAAACCCTCGCCATGCAGGCGCGCCAGCCATTGGAAACCCTGCAATTGGTAGGGGCGCAGCTCGGCGCGGAGGCCGGCGGGCAGCGGTGTTTCGTTGTTCGTCGGTGCATTGGACAGCGCCTCCTCGTCCATGAGTCCGGCGTCTTGGAGCAGCCCGATCTGGTTTTTGGCAATGCGGAGTTGCTCGCCCTGTTTGCGCCCCATTTGTGCCAGGCCTTTGTAGCGGCTCATCCACTCGGCAGGGATGAGGAACACCTCGCCGTTGGGGAGCGGATACAGGCGATTGCCCTCGCGGATGTACGGCGCCAACAACAGAAATGGGATGGTATGCGGCCCGATGCGCACCTCCCCATTGAGGTCGAACCAGTCGTTGCCCTGCTGTGTATTCCACTCTAAATGAGCGGTTTCTGTCAGTAATTTACCCTGCTCGGTTTCGGGCGTCGTTACCGTGAAGCCCTCGGCTTCGAGTTCGCGGCGGTGTTCGCAGAGCCACTGGAGCAGTTGCCACGAATCTTCGGCAGGGTGGGGTAGGACGAACTGACTTCCGTTGCCGGCAATAAGACCTAACTGGCGGAGTGCCTCCATATAGCACTCTTCCTCATCACGGTGGCGCTGCACTTTCAGGATGCGGATGTCGTCGCCGTTGCCGAATTCGAGCGATGTGCGCTCCTGTCGGGTATCTCGGCAGGCAAACTCGGCGCCGGGATACGCCATGTAGGCGGTTAGTGCCCATTGCCCGCTGAAAAGATCATGCACAGCCTCCAAACGGCAGGTTTTCAGTTGATTGTGCCGTATGATTTCAAAACCCTCGGCCTCGATATCGGCTTTGGCGGCTACTTTGAGGATGAAGCGCTGGAAGTAGGTTTTGACGCTCGACTTCGGGATGCGCACCTCGTTCTTATTGCGAAACGGCAGCACCATGTTGCCGTTGATGTGCTCCACGCGGTACAGACGGTAGTCGGCAAAAATCCAGGCAGGCTGATTGCACACAGAGGCCACTTCCCGCGATTGGATGTTCCAGACTTTACCCCCGGCTTCGGCCAATTTCAGCCGGTAAGAGACGCCTTCCGGCAAACGGCTGAACGAGAGGCGGGGCTGTAGCGGCGCATCGGCAAATTGCAGCACCATGTCTTTGACCAAACTCCGGCGCTCGGCATCCCAACTCACAGCAAAACCGTACTTCTGCACAAGGCTCAGGAGCTCGTCTATGCGGCGCTGAACGTATTGGTCTATCTGCTTTTTCAGCTTTTCATCTTCGTACAATTCGGCCAACGGGCGGGGCTTTTTGGCCTTGCCGTTGAAGTATTGTTCCAGCGCTTTGGCCTGTATTTGCTCCACGATGCGCAACAGCCGGCGGTGCTGCTCCACCTCTTCTACTTTGAAGGAATCCAGAATATGCAGGGCTGCTTTTTGTACGATGTGGGTAAGTGCGCCGTCGCGTTCCTGTTGTACCAAAAAAGCGTTCATGCCGTAAAGTCCGGGCAGGAGTTCGCAGAGGTTATAAACGATGGTAGTGCGGGTATTCGGAAACATAAAATCAGCAGGCGTCAATCAACAGGGGCGCAAAGATGGGGCAAAATGTGGGACATCGCCTATATACGGCAAGATTTTATGGCGTGCCCCCGCTCAGCCGGCTCCCCGACTTTCAGCAGAGACGGGCAGCGGGGTCGGGTGTTTCGCTATTATGGCGCCTTCTATCGTCGGGCCATACCGCTTCACCCCCTCACGCGGCTCGGCGCTTCCAACAGAAGCGGGCTTCCCTCCGGCCTTGGCGCCACAGAGAAGCCCGCTTTTACTTTAATTGCGGTTGACCACTACCCGCCGCGTCGCATCCGGCAGACCGGCAGATTTGACTTTCAATAAGTACATCCCGCTTTGGAAGCCTTTCAAATCAAAGCGCTCCACCGTGTTTTGCACTTCGTCCAATTCAGCAAACTGCAGCAGCTTGCCTTCCAGGCTGTACGTTTCTATGCGCACGCTGCGCCCGGCGTACTGCGTCAGGTCGAGGTTCAACTCGCCGCCTGTTGGGTTGGGGTAAACCTCGAAGCTGTATGGAGTATCCAGGCTCGCACCATGCAGGGCGTGGTCGAAGCTCGTAGCTGTTGCGTTACTACCCGTATAACTCACCCCCGCAAACGTCGCCGTCACGGTGCTGTTGGCGGTATAGTTGGTCGCCACCAAGCCCATCTGGATGCAATTGCCCATCACAATCGTCTGTGCGCCAATGAGGAACCAACTTGTTCCGTTGGCCGAAACAGACATGGTAAACTGATTGCCCGCACGGGTGATGCGCAGCCAGTAGCGGTTGTTGCTCGCCGATTGCTGCGGTATTGCAGCGCCGTTGGTCGTTGTGCGGAACTCCCGGCGGTGCAGGCTGCTCAGGTTGGTCATCAACTGCGCCTTTTTAGCGCCGGGGGCATTGCTTTCGCGCATGACGATGCCGGCCCAGCCAAGTGCGCTGCCGCTGATGCTGGTCACCTGTGCGGTGAGGCTGCCGTCGCCGCAGAGTGTGCGCTGCACAAAGCTGGTGGCATCCGAAGTGTAAGGCGGGCCGTAGAAACAATTGGTACTCGTGGCTGTCCATACGCCGGTACCTGAGTTGTAGGCGTTGTTGTTGCCCGAACAGCCTGCGCCGCCGGGTTGTTGGCTCCAGCCTGCCGGAAATCCTGAAACGGTAATGTTTGAAGTACAGGTTGCCGTATTGCCGTTGATGTCTGTTGCGGTGACGGTCACCGGAACGATTTGTCCTACCCGCTCCGCAGAGATGGTATTGGGCGACAGACTGATGCTCTGCACGCCGCAGTTGTCGGAGACCTCGGCCAGATCATCGGTGTCGAGCGCGATGCTTTCCTCACCGTTGAAGTTCAATGTCTGGTTGAAGCATTGCACCATCGGCGGCGTGTTGTCCACTTTGGTCACCGTGAAGGTGCAGGAGTTGGTCAGGCCGTTGATATCGGTCACGGTCAGCGTCACGCTCATGTTGCCCGCACCGGAGATGGTGGTTCCCGCTTCGGGAGATTGTGTCACGTTTTGCACGCCGCAGCCGTCGCCGGTGGTGGCCAAGTTAGTGTAGTCGGGCAGTACGGCCGTGCAGTTGGCACCCAGCGCCAGGGTTTGTGTGGCGGGGCAGGTGATCGTCGGTGCGGTGTTGTCCACTTTGGTTACCGTGAAGGTGCAGGTATTGGTCAGGCCGTTGATGTCCGTTACCGTCAAGGTCACGATCATGTTGCCTGCGCCGGAAACCGGGGTGCCCGCTACCGGAGATTGCATCACGCCTTGCACGCCGCAGTTGTCGCCGACATTGGTAGCCAAGCTCGTGTAATTCGGCAGTGTGGCAGTGCAGTTCGCGCCCAGCGTCAGAGTTTGTGTGGCCGGGCAGGTGATGGTAGGAGCGGTGTTGTCCACTACGGTGATCGAAGCCGAGCAGGTAGCCGTGATCCCCCGATCATCCGTCACGGTGAGCGTAACGGGAATGGGAGCGGCAGTGTCGGCACAGGTAAAGTTGAGAGTGGACTGCCCGCCTACGGTATAAAGGAGCGTGCCGCATCCGGTAGAGCCGTTGCTCAGCAAAGCCGGAGAGAAGGAAGCCATGCCCATGTTGTTCAAAAACACGGTTTGATTCTGGCAAACGGGTACTAATGGCGTCGGCGCAGTCTGGAACTCATACCCGCCCATGTCCACCGTGCCGCCGAAAGTACGCGGGTTGCCGTCCAGATCAGTGGTGAGCGTTCCGGGTATGGCCGCATTGCTGCCTTTGTTGATGGCGGGCGAGCAGGCTTGCAGGCGCAGATCGGCAGCACTCACAAAAAGCGGGTTGTTGTTATAAATCATACCTGCGCCACAGGTAGTGTTGGGCGGGCAGGCGGATTCCTGCAGAAGGCTATATTCCGCATTGGCCGAGCCGCCGTTTCCATTGTAAATGCTATTGGCAATTGAGGCGGCATTGTTCCACAATATGCTGTTTTTAATCACTACAGAGCCGTTACTGTTGTAAACATTTACAGCGCCTCCATTCGTTGCACTTTGGCTGTTGGCTATTGTGGAGTTGACTAAAGTGACGGCTCCGGCATAGATCATAATGGCGCCTCCCCCGTCGTCGGCTGTACCCAAGGCTTTGTTGCCGTTGAAGTCGCAGTTGATGAAATCGGCATTGAAGCCTACAAACTGGCTCTGATAAGCGCCGCCGGTTCCAATAGTGGAGCCGTTGTGGCAAGTATTATTCAGAAATGTACAATTTGTAAAGATGCAAAGGCTGGTTCCGGTAGTGTTTGAAAATCCATTATTGATCGCTCCGCCGCCGTTGGTAGCCGTATTGTTGGTGAAATAGCAGTTGGTCAGACGGGTGGTACCTGCACTGGGTGCAAAGCCTGAATTGGACAATGCACCCCCAAACGGAGCTGAATTGGCATCGAACCGGCACCCGGTAAAGCTCGAATTGTAGGTGCCGGTTTGGTAAACCGCTCCACCGGTAAATGAGGCTGAATTTTGAGCAAACGTGCAGTTGGCTACGGTGGGGGAGGCGTTGGAGTTGTACATCCCGCCGCCATAACCAGAAATAGCATTCCCGCCGGTGATGGTAAATCCATCCAGTACAGCGCTGTTGGTCAAGCCGTTATTGTTGTTTAAAATGATGTGGTCGGTGTTGTCGCTGTTGTCGCCTACTGTGCCGATGTCCCCGCTCAGAACGGTCACGTTCGTCGTCCAGTTGCGGTTAGCCCAGACGGGATTTCCCGTGTTCGGGAAGCCGCCGTAGATGGCCACGCCGTTTTTCATCACGAAAGAAATATTGCGGTCTGTGCCGCTCGTGGGCTTGTAGGTGCCGGCGGCCACCCAGATTTCGGTGATGTTGGGGCAGGTGCTGCCGAGGGCGCTTTGTAGGTCGGTGAAAGCATCCGTCCAGGAGCTGCCGTTGTTGGCGCCGGAGGCATTGGCATTCACATAAAGCACGTTACCGGCAGGGCAGCAATTCTGCGTCGTCAATTGCCAGGGAACGATGCGGGTACAACCGCCGCTGCCATCATTTATTTTTACATAATAAGTGCGAACGCCTTCCGCCAGAAATGTCGTGGGTGTAAAAGTATTGGTAGCCGTCATGTATGTACCTGCCGGCATCGTAGCGGCCTCGTCGGTAAAAATGCCCATTATGGTAAAATTCACCGGACTGCCCAGACCGAAAGCCGGACTGATGACATCGCAGGCATTGGCCGTGGTGGGTGCAATGATGATCTCGTTGTTCGTTACATTGGGGATGAGATTGCCCTGCGGGTAGGCGATGAGGCCGTTGTTGGTGAGGGCCGAATTGGTGTGGGTCTGGGTCGTATTGACGGTAAACAGGCCTGTATTTGTGAACGTACCCGCATTGTTGAGGTTGTCAAAGACCGTGAGCGTGGCGCAGGCGTTGTTGTTGAAGGTCGAATTTGCCTCATTTTGTATGCCATCTGCGGACGTTTGTTTGATGCTGATGTCGCCTCCAGCATTGTTGTTAAATATGGCATTAGCTCCTTGTATGTTGGCAATACCACTTCCCGCTAAGGGTCCATTTTCCCCCATCCGAATCAAGCCGGCATTGGTAAATGCTCTGGTGCTGATAATCCCACTGGCCACCTGGTCTATGTGTATTTCTGCCCCTGCCTGATTGGTAAAAGCGGCAGTACTGAGAATACCGGTGCTAAAGCCCCCGTCCTCAAAATAGAAGATGTTCTTAATCGTGATTTTTCCGGCATTTTGGAAATTACCGGAGAAGTTCCAGATACCATTGCCCCAGGGTTTCTCAATAGAAATGATACCTGTGGAACTGTTGGAAAAACTACCGGCATTGAAAATACCGTCCTGCCCGTAAAGAAGTACGTCATTGCCGACGGCAATATTCGCATCGTTGGTAAATGTTCCGAAATTTATAAGACAGGGGATGCCTTCTATATCATAAATACCTATCCGATTGACGCGGATATGCCCGCCGGCCATGTTATTAAAGGTACAACCACTTCCAATTCTAATGCCATTACCTCTTACATCCGATTGATTACCAATCTCAATAAGCGCCTCATTGTTCAGTATTGTACCAGTGTTGACCAATCGAATGGCGTGGCTTCCGGTTTGGTCAATTTTAATAGAGCCGGCCGGTTTGTTGTTGAAGGTATTTCCTTCCAGTCTGATACCTTCTGAGCTGACAGCAGCATTGCTTCCAATTTCGACGGCGCCTTCATTGTTTACTAAGCCATTGGAATAAAACGCTTGTGCACCAAGTGTCCGGTCAATTTGAATAATACCATCTGGTTTGTTGTTGAAGGTACCGCCATTGCGGTGCACAATGCCTATAGCGCCAATAGCAGTTGTATTTCCCAAGATGATGGATCCGCTGTTGTCCACTGTGCCATAATTATCCAAGCCATGAACAGCCGAGTTATTGATCGTCAAAGTTCCCATTGTATTAAGGGTGAGAACAGCCCCAGCCTGCACCAGCATCGACCTGGCCACGGCCGCCGTGCCGCCCAAGATGATCGGGTCATTGGCCACATTGGGTATCGTCACATCGTCAGCAGCCGTGGGCACACTGCCATCCGCCCAGTTGCCGGGCGTGGCCCAGTCGGTCGAGACGCAGCCCGTCCACGTATCCGTAGTGGTGGAGGCGGTAAACGGCGGGTTCAACATCACGGGGTTGCTGCTATAGGTGGCTTCACAGCTTGGGTTGGCCTGCAAGCGCACTTTGATGTTGTAATTGCCCGGGGCTTGTCCGCTGTAAGTATTGGCGGTTTGCCAGGTGCTGCCGTTGTTGATGCTGTATTCCAGTACGCCGATGCCGGTGGCGTTCACCACGATGGTGCCCGTAGGGGTGGCGCAAGTGGGTTGGGTGACGGCGGGGAGAGAAATTGCCGGCGGGTCGCAAACAACAATATTGCTCAAAGAAAAATCATCTATACCGAGGGCGTCTTCCAGGTTTTGGTTTGGAACGCTTGGGATCGCGTCAATATCCAACCACCGGAAGCAAAAGGTATTGCCGGGTGCAATATTCAATCCCGAAATGGTAGCTGTAATGAGAGCCGAATGCTGGACTGAACCGCGATCAAGCGTAGAGGAGCCTGGGTTGTAATAATCCAATCCGGAAAAGAGCGTCCAGGTGCCGGCGCCGTTGATGGCCGTGGTATTCTGGTTGTAGGAAAATTGGAGTCCGTCTATTCGGTTAGGCGCATTCACGGCCCAGGTTTCTCCTGTAAAGGATGCGGTCAGCGAAGTAATGGTGGCGCCGGTATTGTTGGTAAAACAGACGCCGATGGTCGTTCGTAGCGAATCGCCAGTTACGCTTCCCTGACTGCCGAATGTTCTGTCCGAATTCGTGCCGGTTCCGAAACTGTAAGTGTCATAGAAAAAAAAGAGTGACCCATCGCCGGCACGATAAGTCGTGTTGGCGCAACCACTACACCCAAAAAAACTTTGTTCAAAAAAAGCCCAGCCGGCAGGAACGGCGGTGCTGGCTCCGGAAACAGCCAGCGTGTTAAAATCCTGCGTGTAGGTAAAGCCCGCATTCGGAATGGAAATTTGCGCGAAAGCGGCCACGTGGCCCAACGCAAGGGCAAGCGCCAGCGCAATGGCATAAGGAGTGCTTGGGCCGGTTTGTCTGAACCACGGCGTCTTCTCTGAGCATGGATGGATGTGTTTCTTCATGTTTTGATTTTTTTTCTTAATTTGAACTGCCTGCCAGAGGTTACCTCTTTGCGGGGGTAAACCTCAGTAAAAACCAGCCGATCTGCGATTGCTACTTTCCGAATGACGGGTTTGAGTTTCCAAGTGACGGGTTTGGGTTTCCAAATGAACTGACAATAATCACCCCGCCCGTCGGCCAATTGTCATTTGCTGTTTGTAACCAAGCCTCTTTCTTTGCCGGGAATCTAACCATAATAAAACATGAGCGAGCATAAATTCAGAACCATGGGCGAACAGGCCGGGCGACGTTCCTGGGCCGAACCCTGGAAAATCAAAATGGTGGAACCCCTGCGCATGACCACCCGCGCCGAACGCGAACAGGCCATCCTCGAAGCGGGGTACAACACCTTTCTGCTGCGGTCTGCCGATGTGTATATTGACTTGCTGACCGACAGCGGTACCAGCGCCATGAGCGACCGCCAGTGGGCCGGCATGATGTTGGGCGACGAAGCGTACGCAGGCAGCGTCAATTATTACCACCTCGAAGAGGCCGTGCAGGAATTTTACGGCTATAAGTATCTCGTACCCACGCACCAGGGGCGCGGCGCGGAGCACCTCATCAGTCAGGCGGTGGTCAAAAAAGGCCAGTATGTGCCGGGCAATATGTACTTCACCACCACGCGCCTGCATCAGGAAATGGCGGGCGGCATTTTTGTGGACGTCATCATTGACGAAGCGCACGATCCACAAAATCTGCACCCCTTCAAGGGGAATATTGATTTGGTGAAATTGGAAAATCTGTTCAAAGAAAAAGGCGCTTCCAACATCGCTTACGTCAGTCTGGCCGGCACCGTGAACATGGCCGGCGGACAACCCGTCAGCATGGCCAATGTGAAGGATGTCAGGGCTTTGTGTGATCGGTATGGAGTGAAATTGTACCTCGATGCCACACGTATGGTAGAGAACTCGTACTTCATACAGCAGCGCGAAGAGGGCTATGGCGATAAACCGGTAGCGGATATTTTAAGAGAATTTTGCAGCTACACCGACGGCGCCTGGATGAGTGGCAAAAAAGACCACTTAGTGAACATCGGAGGCTGGCTGGCCGTCAATGATTGGGATTTATTTGAAGAATTGCGCAACCTCGTGGTAGTGTACGAGGGCCTGCATACTTATGGCGGCATGGCCGGCCGTGACATGGAAGCTATGGCCATCGGCATCCGCGAGTCGGTGAGCGACGATCATATCAGGGCGCGCATCGGGCAGGTCTTATATCTGGGGCAATTGCTGACCGACTGGGGGATTCCCATCGTGCAACCCGTGGGCGGGCATGCTATCTTCTTGGATGCCAGGAGGTTTTATCCGCATATCCCGCAAGATGAGTTCCCGTCTCAGATGCTGGCGGCGCAGTTGTACCTCGATTCCGGTATCCGCAGCATGGAGCGCGGTATCGTCAGTGCGGGCCGCGACCCGCAAACCGGCGATCACCGCAGACCCAAGTTGGAACTGACTCGTCTCACCATTCCGCGCCGGGTTTACACAGAAGCGCACATGGACGTGGTGGCAGAGTCTATCAACGAAGTGTATCAAAAACGCGAACAAACCAAAGGCTTGAAAATGGTATATGAGCCGCAGTACCTGCGTTTCTTCCAGGCGAGGTTTGAGCCGATTCAGTAGGCAGTATGCAGTAGGCAGTAGGCGGTGTGCAGTGCTAAGTGGGCCGCCTACCGCAAAACTGCAAACCACACATATTCCCTTTGTTGATGAGAAAATATGCGTGCAAAGATTAATTTTGCCTTCGCGTCATGTTTCAATCAACACGCCCGCATGAGAAATATCTTCATAGCAGCTACCGGACAGCACGTTGGGAAGACTACGGCTACGCTGGGCCTTATCGCCAATTTCAGGCGAAGGGGCTTGGTGACCGGCTATTGCAAACCTATGGGGCAGCGCTTTGTGGATGTGGGCAATGGCGAGGTGGCCGATAAAGACGCCGTTCTTTTTGCCCAATCTCTGGGTTTCGATATTGAACCTAAAATTCACAGCCCGGTCATTATCCTGCCGGGCCTCACCCGCAATTATATCAATCACACAGAAGAATTCGATTTCAAAGATCGCATTCGCCATGCGGCCGATTATTTGCAGAGTACTTGCGATATTGTGGTATATGAAGGCACCGGGCATCCCGGCGTGGGCAGCGTTATTGACCTGTCGAATGCGCAAGTGGCCAAAATGCTGGGTTCCGGCGTACTGATGATTGTGGAAGGCGGCATCGGCAATACCATTGACCGCATGAACATGAGCCTGTCTCTGTTTCGGGAAGAAGGTGTGCCGATATTGGGCGTATTGGTCAACAAGGTGCGTCAGGATAAATACGACGACGTGCGCGCTCATTTGGAAAAGCGCTTCCGCGAAATGAACATCCCTCTGCTCGGCGTGCTGCCTTACGATCAATCCTTGTCTTTTCCTATCATGGAAGCCATCAATCAGGCGGTGGACGGTGAAGTGGTGTTCAATGAGCACAAACTTAATAACCGCATCGAAGAAATCATTGCCGGCTCATTGGTGGACACCGAAGAATTCAGCACTTTCCAAAACCTGCTGCTCGTGGTGAGTTATCGCCGTTTGGACGAGGCGATGGAAAGAATCAAAGCCATTACATTAGAAAAAAAATTAGAACAGCCCATGCTCTCCGGCGTCATCGTCACCAGCGACGGAAGGCATAGCTTTTTGCACGAACAGGCCGCCGCCCGGCATCCTTATTTTGCAGAGCACGAGATACCGGTTATTTCCACCTCTTTAGACACCTATGGTTCGGTGGTCAAAATCAGCCGCATTGAGGTCAAGATCAACAGCCGAACCCCTTGGAAGGTAGAACGCGCCATTCGCCTCATCAACGAGTATGTGGATGTGGATGATATTATTCGGAGAATTGAGAGGGGCTGAAGTACTGACTCACCCAGCCCGCATCTTCTCCAGCGTTTTTGCTCCAAAATCCTTTCCCAAAGAAGCATCCAGATTGAGATGCGCGTCACGGCCCAGCGTATAGCGCACCAAGTTGACCCCCGCCGGCGCATAAGCCAATACCAGATCGGAGATGACATTATAAGCGCCCCGTGTTTTGCCGGCAGCCAATTCGTCGTAGCTGCGGGCGGCAAATCCCCGGCAGGAAACCACCTCGTTGGCGTGATTGATGTAGCTGTCGCCCGCAATGACCTGGCAGCCCGCCGAAAAGTTGGAACTGCCAATGCCCGACCAGTGGATATTGATGGTGGCATTAGGCCCGCTCACACCTGCTTTGACATTTGCCTCGGTGAGGGCGTTGGCGCCGGTACGATCCCGGAACACGAGTACGCCCACCGTGGCCGGGCGCAGGGCGCGGTATATTTTTTTCTCGTCGCTGATCTTGTGCCAGCCGAAGCGATACAAATGCTGCCCCTCAGTGAGGTAGGCTTCATCCGTGCGATTGCCCTCGGCCAGCGCCATTTTGGGATTGGGATCGGTGGACCCCCAAAACTTGAACACCATGCCCGAAATGAGCAGGATGAACAGGTCGTCGTTGGCCCGCACATCGGCCCGCAAATCGTGGTTGCGCCGGATGCCGATGAGGTGAATGTGTTTGGGGTCGAAATCCCACTGCGAAATTTTGAGCGTGTCGCTGGGTTTACTGAATTTTTGTATTTCTTCCAATACTGGCGATGAAGTGCTGATGAAATGTTGTTTCACCTTTTCTAAAGCGCTGAACCACAGCACATATTCCGGAGATGGAGCCTCGGTTGTGTACTCGCTCCACTTGCATTTCAGGTTATTTTGTTTCCAACGGTTGATGTGCTCCTGCACTTTCGGCCCTGCTACGCCATCGGGGATACCTATGGTAGCGTCTTTTTCTACCGTGCGGACATACTCCTGAAACAGTCGTAAGCCGGCATGGGTGGCATATCCGAAAACACCCGGCGCATCGGGGCGGCGCAAGAACCCTGCCGAGTTGAGGAAATTCTGCAAGTCGCGTACCTCGGAGCCGGGATGCTCCCGAAAACCGCGCCAAGCGGAGTTGGCTTCGTCGCGGAACATGTTTTTCTTTTGCAAAACAGGATTCATGGTAGAATGAAAGGGCGCGAAAAACGCCTGTGAATCTTTAGGTTTGGCGCCATTGTCTACATCGCCAAGTTTCAGGGTGCGTGCCATAAGGTATTGGATTTTAAGTGGCTGAAAGGTACAAACATTCATTGAAAATTAGACATTTGTGGTTGAAAATTACATGAAAATGCAGCAATGGAGGCGTCTTATGCCGGAAGTGTTCATATTGGGTCTGTTGATTCACATTGCTTATTTCAGCACCTGGAATGCCGGCTTTGTCACTGATTTCACGGGCCTGCAGTGGCGGTTGGAAGGCGCGGCCTGGCATGAATTCCTCCATTGTTTCGGGTTTCCGGCCTTGCAGCAGTTCTTGCATCTCATTCTGTACGTTTTTTATAATGCCTTTAAAGCCAATGGCTTGCCCTGGTATTTGTTGTTTACTACACTGCACATCGCTAATACTGTATTGCTGAAACAGCTCATCGGAAGCGTAGCCGGACGTTTGAACTTATCGTCGCCGGAATGGGCGGCCTGGGCAGCGGCCTTGCTCTTCGCCTTGTCACCGTATCAAACGGAAGTATTGGTATGGCGGGTTTGTCTCAACTTCCTCTTGTCGGGCTTTTTTGTGTTGACTTCGCTGCTCTTCGCTCTTCGGTGGTTCGACAGTGGCGAGCGGCGGCACTGGTGGGGCGCTCAGTTGGTTTTGGTAGCGGCCCTGTTTACGTTCGAGTTGGGCTTGGTCATTCCGGCACTGAGTACGCTGTTATTGTGGTTGTTGCCGGGCGAAAAAGGCAGTTTTTTCAAGCGTTTCGGAGCATTGGCCGGCGTACAGTGGGCGGTTGTCGGCATGTATTTTTTGCTCAATAAAATGGTATTGGGCGCCTGGGTAGGTCACTATGGAGAGGCGGTGCATCTGCGTTTTGTGCCGGCTGAACTGGCCGCCAATTTCTGGCGCTACACGGCCAAATTAGCTCTGTTTGGTCGCTATTTGGGCCTGCCGGAAAAACAGGCGGTATTCGGTGTATTGGACAAGCCGGTTTGGTTCTGGTCGCTCAGCGTTTTGCTTGCCGGCGCGCTTGTAGCTTCCTGGCTGCTGCGCGACCGCCTGTCGGCCCGCCTGCGCCTCACGGTGTTTTTTTTCACGGCATTCGGACTGGCATTGGCCCCCATCATCAACCTGTATTTCAACAACCTGATGCGCATTGACGGCGACCGTTACGTTTATCTCGCCTCCATGTTTTTCTGGGCTTTTGCAGCAACGGCGCTCTTTTCGCTGCCACGCAAATGGGCAGTCGTCATTTCAGCGAGCATCTTGCTCATTTCGGTAAGACTGCTGTTCAAAACCAACCAACGCTGGGTAGAAAGCACCCGTATTTACTACGCTCTGTTGGATAACTATCGTTGGCAAAACGAGCCGCATGTTTTCCTGCTCAATCTGCCCGACAACTACCAGGGCGCTCCCATGTTCCGCGATCACTCGATGAAAAACCGTGCATTGGCCGATCCTTTGTATTATTTGGCAAAGAAAAAACCGGCGGGTCAGGTGTATGAGGTGGCCCAATACAACCTCGCTTCGCCCAATGACGGCGTGCAGGTACAACAAGATACTGCCGGCCTGCTGTCTGTACAGTTTCTGCAAACAGGCAACTGGTGGTGGCGCGGCGGTATCGGGGCTTTGCCTTACGAAAAACAGGGCTACCGCTTTGAACCCGGCGATGGGAAATACACGCTCCACTTAGATTCGATTCCGGCAGGCTCGGTCTTTTTGATTCAAAAAGGCAGCAGTTGGGAAGAGGTGGACGTGCTTTTAAAATAGATGCTCGGCAGAACCAATTGCGGCGCCGACCGTTTCGTTCGAGATGGAAAAAGCAACTTTCACCATACTCAAAAAGGCCCAGCTCACCGGACACAATGCTGCTGTGTTCGCCCTGGCGCCCGGACGGCAACCCGAATCCTTCTTCTCTGCCGCCGGCGACGGCTGGATAGCCGAATGGAATCTGGACGCCCCCGAAAACGGCCGCCTCGTAGCACAGGTAGAATCGCGTATTTTTTCGCTCCTGCACTTGCCCGAACATGGCCGACTTGTTGCCGGGAACATGGACGGAGGCTTGCACTGGATTCATCTCGATGACCCCGATCAAACCCGCAACATCGCGCATCATCAACGCGGGGTTTTTGACCTCAAACAAGTGGGCGACTCCGTATTCAGCGCGGGCGGCGAGGGCGTACTCACCCGCTGGTCGGCTGCCGAGGTGCGCTCCGTAGAGGGTATTCACTTGAGCAACAGGAGTTTGCGCAGTATAGACTATTGCCCGGCCCGCAACGAATTGGCCGTCGGCGCCAGCGATTTCAATATCTATTTGTTGGATGCCACTAGCCTGCAAATTCGGCAAACCATAACCCGGGCGCACAACAATTCCGTTTTTGCCGTCCGGTACAGCCCCGATGCGCGCTTTCTGCTCTCCGGCGGCCGCGACGCCCACCTGCGCGTGTGGGACATCGGGCAGGGTTTTGCGCTCGTTTCCGAACAGCCGGCCCATTGGTACACCATCAACAGCATTGCTTTTCACCCCGAAGGCAGGCTCTTTGCCACTGCCAGCCGCGACCGGACCATCAAACTTTGGGATGCCTCCAATTTTCAGCTAATCAAAGTATTAGACACCATCCGCAGCGGTTGCCACATCAACTCCGTCAATGCGCTGCTCTGGCTGCCTCATCGCAACACCCTCGTGTCGGCCAGCGACGACCGGAGTATGATTTTGTGGGAAACCGAATGAAACCGCTACCTTTGCCCGTTCAAATTTTTCCTGCATGATTCTGAGCGATAAAAAAATAATGGAAGGCATTGAGGCGGGGCAGATCGTCATCGAACCCTTCGACCGCGATTGTCTGGGTACCAATTCCTACGACGTACATCTCGGCAAATGGCTGGCCTGCTACGAAGACGAGGTGCTGGATGCCCGCCGACACAACAAAATCCGCCATTTTGAAATCCCTGAAGAAGGCATTGTGCTGCAACCCGGCAGGCTCTACCTCGGCGTCACGCAGGAATACACGGAAACCTTCAATTCGGTGCCTTTTTTAGAGGGCAAATCCAGCGTGGGGCGCCTCGGTATTGACATACATGCCACTGCGGGCAAGGGTGACGTGGGTTTTTGCAACCACTGGACGCTCGAAATTTCCTGTACTCAACCCGTGCGGGTTTATGCCGGAATGCCAGTCGGTCAGCTCATTTATTTTGCTGTGGAGGGCGATATTGAAAATTATTACCACCGCAAACGCAATGCCAAGTACAATGAGCGCACCGACAAACCAGTGGAAAGTATGATGTGGAGGAATGTTTTTTAAATAACGACCTATGTCCACCACCAAAGAACAAATAGGCCGGCTCGAAGATAAAGTCATCTACCGCCAGTACGAGAAAGATGAGGAAATTGTGCGCTTTGTGGAAAGCGTGACCTGGGGCGTCGGCGAAACCCAATACGAGCACTACTACGCCCTGCACCGGTTGGAGCATTTGGCCGATGGCATTTACTTCAGCGCCCGCCAGGCCGACACCGATGAATTGATGGGCGTGGTCATTTTCGGCAGGCGGCGCATACTCGGCGTCCGGGCATATTACATTCGCTTTTTTGCCGTTTCGCCCAAGATCAGAGGGCAGCGCATCACTACGCCGCTCGCCATGCACTTCTTTGATTATCTGAGGCGCACAGAAACGGAACCCTGCGTTTTTTACGCTTCTACCGACCGTACCAACCCCGGCGTCAATCGGATGGTGGGCAAGCTGGGTTTTGAAGAAGTCACATTCAACCGCACCATGGCCTTCAGTCGGTTTTCACCAAAGCCCAGCCGGGCGGTGTCGGCCTTGTCTGAGGCGGAATTTGCGGCGTTTTTGCCTCGTTTGGAGGCGATGTATGTCGGACATGGCTTCTGGACGGCCGATAATGTGGGCAAAGACGACAGCTATTTTGTGTTGCGCGACGATTCGGGCGAGATCGTGGCGGGATTGCAGGCGTACAAGGGGTTTTGGCGTATTGAGAAGATGCCGGGCTTCATGGGCAAGGTCGTTCTGCCTTTAGTACCCTACACACCTTTGCGCGTCATCTTTAACCCCAAGGCATTTCATTTCATTGCGTTTGAAGGCATTTACATGGCGCCGGGGCATGAGCATCGTTTAGCAGAGTTGATGGAGGCGGTGTTGCATCATTTTCAGATGCACTCGGCGATGTTTTGGTTCAATATCCAGGATCCGCTCGCTGATAAAATATTGAAAAACAACAATCTGGGTTTGCTCAATCTTTTTGTAAAAAACACGCTGGCGCGTTTTGTGGCCTCATTTCATCATGTTGATCCCGCTATTGAGGCCAAATTGCGGAAGCGGCCGGTTTATAATTCTTCGTTGGATTATATTTAGAAAAAAACAGCCCGAACCAAGAATTAGATGTTCCAAGCGCGGGCTGTTGAGACTTCCGTCCATTCTAAACAATTACTTTTCCTCTTCCTCCGGCGCTGTTTCAGCTTCCGGCGCTGAGGGCGGCGTGTCCTGAGCTTCGATGCCCGTTTCCGGTTCATCGGTGCTTGCCGGGTCATCGTGAGCAGCTTCCACTTCCACGGCGGCGGTAGCGGCATCTATTTTTTCCTCCACGATGGCTTTCAGTTCAGCGGCACTTTCCTTCACAGCATCTGCTATTTCGGCGGCATCCTCTTTCAGTTCGGCGGCTTTCTCGGCAGCCTCTTCCTTCAGTTCGGCCACTTTTTCAGCAGCTTTCTCCTTCATTTCGGCAGCCTTTTCGGCCAATTCCTCTTTGAGTTCGGCAGCCTCTTCCTTCAGTTCAGCCACTTTTTCGGCAGCTTTCTCCTTCATTTCGGCGGCTTCTTCTTTGATCTCGCTGATGGCCTCTTCGATTTTTTCTCCAGCCACTTCGGCCACTGCTTTTGCAGTATCAAGCGCATCCATCAGAGCATCGCCCAGCATGGTGCCGGCAGCTTCAAAGAAGGATTGCGGTTGTTTTTCTTTGCGTTTCTGAATGGCTTCGGCGGCTTTTTCCAATTTTTCAGAATCCTCCTCGCGTGCTTGTGCAGCCACCTGCATGCCTTCACGGATTTTCTGCTCGGCGGCGCGTTTGGCTTCCTCTACCAATTGACGTTTGGCATCACGCTCGGCCTGCTGCTGCATTTTGCGGTCGAGTTCGGCCTGCGTATCCAGCATTTCTTTGAGTTTTTCCTCTTTGGAAATGAGGCGCTCTTCGATCATTTTGATCTTGGCCTGACGGATTTGAGCTTCTAATTGTCCCTCAGAGGAGGCTACTTTTTTGTTTTGGAAGTCCAACTCCTGACGATCCCTGCGAACAGAGTCCTGCATTTTTTCGATGGCGCCTATCAATCCATTGTAGCGGCGTTCGAGGCGTTCGCCGGCATTGTCTCCGCCGCCTCCTCCGCCTTGTTGAGCGCCACCGCCGCCACCGCCGGAGCGCTTGGCTTTGATGTTTTTGAATGCCTCGTCAATGCGATTCCATACCTTATTGCGGTCGTCGCGGGTAAATTCGAGGCTCTTGAACTTGCTTTGCAGTTCCTTCAGTTCGTCGAACAAAGGCTGAATGCGCAGACCTTTGGCGGCGCGGGCTTCCACGTCTTCGATGAGTTTTTGGAAGTTCTCCAGATTGTCTTTCGACTTGGTTTTGAAGTCGTTGTCTATACGGGTGCGCATCTCCTTGAGCTTGGTGAACAGCCCGTTGGCAGTGTCGCGGAGGCTATCGGCCTGATCGCGGAAGAGGTTGCGCTCTTTGACCTGCTCCTGCACTTTGTCCCAGAAGGTTTTGAGATGGTCCCAAGCGGCGGAGTCAAAATTGCTGAGTTGCTCCACGCGCTCTTTTATGTCGTTGAGTTCCGATTTGTAAGTTTCGTGAAGTTTGGCCGAAAGCACCGCGAAGTGCCACTCTGTTTGGGCGCGGTGGATGACATCGGAGCGCTCCACCTTGAGATGGTCGGGCAGGATGCTGTCGGCTACGGTCAGTTCCCGTTCGAGGAGGGTGTAGCCTTCCGGCACTTCGAATGGCTTGTTGTCGCGCCATTCATCCATCATTTTGCGGCTGAATTCTTCGGTGGCGATGCTTTCCGGGAAGGTCATGATTTCGACCTTGTTGGCGTGCGGCTTGAGTTCCAGCGCAATGAGTACGCGTTCATCCTGATCGTTGGTACCCCAAAGTACAATCTTGTTCTTCATGTCAGTCAGTACTAAAGTTAGCAATTACGAAATTTACGATTCACTGTAATGAGTATCGGCGGTTGTCCGTCGGTATGCTCCATTGAACAGCCAAAGTTACTGTTTTTTGTACAACAAAACAAAAATGCGTGCTATCCACCCACCAATTTATGGGCAGCCAAATACTCTGCGATTTGGACGGCATTGGTGGCCGCGCCTTTGCGCAGATTGTCAGATACGATCCACATATTGAGGCCGTTGTCCACCGATTCATCGCGGCGAATGCGCCCCACGAACACCTCATCGCGGTCTTTGGCGTGCAAAGGCATGGGGTACTGCTTGTTCTGGACGTCGTCGGTGACGATGATGCCCGGCATTTCGCGCAGCAGTTGTTTGATGTCTTCCACTTCAAACGCCTTTGCTAATTCCACATTGACTGACTCGCTGTGGCCGCCCAACACCGGCACGCGCACAGCAGTGGAAGTGATGCGAATGGAGTCGTCGCTGAGGATTTTGCGCGTTTCGTGTACCAGCTTCATTTCCTCGCGGGTGTAGTCGTTGTCCAAAAACACATCGCAATGCGGAATGCAGTTCTCAAAAATGGGATAGAAATAGGCCATTTCCTCCGGCTTGGGTTCAAAACCTTTGCTCTCTAAATGATACTGCTTCACGGCTTTCATACCGGTGCCGGTAACAGATTGGTAGGTACTGATAACCAAGCGCTTAATGCCGTATTTTTGATGAATCGGCGCCAGCGCCATCACCATCTGGATGGTAGAACAGTTGGGGTTGGCGATGATTTTATCGGCAGGAGTGAGTACGCCGGCGTTGATTTCGGGCACCACGAGTTTTTTATCGGGGTGCATGCGCCAGGCCGAGGAGTTGTCCACTACCGTGGTACCGACGGCGGCAAATTTGGGCGCCCATTCGAGGGAGGTGCTGCCTCCGGCGGAAAAAATGGCTATGTCGGGGCGGGCTTCCACGGCGGCTTCCATGCTGATGACCGTGTAGGTTTTGCCTTTAAATTCTACCTCTTTGCCCACCGAACGCTCGGAGGCTACGGCCAAAAATTCGGTGATGGGAAAATTGCGTTCTTCCAGTACTTTGCACATCACGCCACCGACCAAACCGGTGATGCCAACAACGGCTACTTTCATTTCAGGTTAATTTTGTTTTCAAAAGAGGCGCAAAGATATACGCAATCCGAGTTTGTTGCTATTTTCGTCGCCATGAAACCTGTCATTTTTTCACCGTGCTCGCGCGAGGTTCTACCTCGCGTGTCCTATCATGCGGGTTCTACCCGCTCGGAGTATTTCACCAACAGTATCCGTGTTCCTATTTTCGTCGCTATGCAACCTGCAATTTTCTTTCTGCTGCTCTTCTTCACCGCGCAACTCCATGCACAAAGCCTCATCGAGCGCTTTGATGACGGCGATTTTACCAACAACCCGACCTGGACCGGCCAAACTTCTCTGTTTGCCGTGACCAACGGCGAACTGCAACTCCGCGACCTCGCGCCGCCTGCCAACGGAACCGCCTATCTGGCCGTAGCCGCTCCCACCGGCCTGTCTCAGGCTACCACTTGGGAATTCTATGTCCGGCTGGCCTTTGCGCCCTCCACCACCAATTTCGCCAGGGTGTATCTCAGTTCCAACTCGCCCCAATTGGACGGTTCGCTCAACGGCTATTTCATTCGCATCGGCGGCATCAGCGGCGACGGCGACGCGGTGGAACTGTTCCGCCAAACGGGAACTGCTACCACCTTGCTCATCAGCGGGCAGGCCGGCGCGGTAGGCCCCGAACCGGCCATTGCACGCGTGCGCATCACCCGCAACACGGTCGGCGAGTGGAGTATGATGGCCGATTACACCGGCGGCACAAATTTCATCTCTCAGGGTACTCCCGTCACAGATTCTACGCATCCGGCAGGCTCTTTTGCAGGGGTCTATTGCCGCTATACGGCCACGCGGGCGCAGGCTTTTTTCTTCGACGACATCATCATAGACCCACTTTTTTTCGATACCACGCCGCCTGTTTTGAACAGCGCCGTTGCGGAAAGTGCAACCTCCATACTACTCAGTTTTGACGAACCGCTTGAAACCGCTGCTGCCGAAAATGCGGGCAACTATCTCATCAACAATGGAATAGGTCAACCGGCTTCTGCGCAACTCATGGCCAATAGTACGCAAGTCAGCTTGCAATTGGCGGCTCCTTTGGTCAATTTGCAAACCTATCAGGTAACGGCAACCGGCATCCGCGACGCAGCGGGCAATACCGCAGGCGCGCAATCGGCAGGTTTTACTTTTTACAATGTTCAGCCCGCTCAGCCCGGCGATCTGATTGTGACGGAATTTATGCCCGATCCTTCGCCCGTCATCAGCAATTTACCCGAAGCCGAGTATCTGGAATTGTTCAATCGCAGCAGCAAAGTACTTCAATTACAAGATATTAGATACTCCAACGGCAGTTCGCCGCAGCCTTTGCCCAACTTTTTACTTTTGCCCGGCCAATACGTCATTGTGTGCCCCCAAAACAACATCGCAGCTTTTGCGCCTTTCGGCAATGTGGCCGGCATGACTTCCTTCCCCGCACTGACCAACAGCGGCGATGAAATTATCCTCAGCAATGCGCAGGGCGAAGAGTTGTTTTATTTGGAATATGACCTGAGTTGGTATCAGGACCCCGCCAAAACCGACGGTGGATGGAGCATAGAGCGCATCGGCAACAATCTGGCCGACAACTGCCCGGCCAACTGGCGCGCTTCCGTACACCCGCGCGGCGGCACACCGGGGCAGCTCAATTCGGTGCAAGGCACGCCCAACGACAACATCGGGCCAAGACTGCTCCGGGCCGCCTTGTCCACGCCTTCTTCAGTCATCGTCACTTTCGATGAACCGCTTTCCGAGTCCTCGCTCAATGCCGGTTGGTTCTCGTTCAGCGACGGCGTGGGGGTGATCTCCGCCACCTTGCTCACGCCTGCTACGCAGGTTTTGCTCGCCTTGTCGGCCCCGCTCATGGCCGGGCGTTCCTACACGCTCACCGTTGTCGCCGATGTTCGGGATTGCCTCGGAAATCCGGCCGGAGCAGCCATGAGTACGCGCATCGGATTGGCGGAAGCCATGACTCCCGGTGATCTGGTTATCAATGAGTTGTTGTTCAATCCGCGCACCGGCGGGCAGGATTTTATAGAACTGTACAACACTTCGGCCAAGATTTTGAATCTGAGGGGTTTGCAAATTCAAAACACACAGCGAACGACTAATTTTTCCACTACTTTTCAGTCTGACTTCCTGCTCTTTCCCGATGAGTACGCAGCCATTTCCAGCGATATTGCCAACATACAAGCCTATTACAATGTGCCGAATATCAGCGCTTTGGTACAAAATGCACTGCCCGGCTTCGATGATGCGTCCGGCAATGCAACCCTGCTTTTTAACGGCGTGCTGATAGATGCGTTCGATTATTCCGAAGCCTGGCATTCCCCGCTTTTGGATACCAAAGATGGCGTTTCTTTGGAGCGCATCAACTCTGCGGGGCCTTCCAACAGCGCCGGCAACTGGCATTCCGCAGCAGTGGCAGTCGGTTTTGCCACGCCCGGCTACCGAAATTCGCAATTCCGCATCAGCCCCTCTCTGGCCGATGAGATGATTTCTCTGCCCAACAAAACCTTCTCGCCCGACGGCGACGGATATGAAGACGTGTTGCAAATTTTTTACACCGCCGATAAACCCGGCTTTCTGCTCAACCTGCTCATTTTCGACGCCGCCGGTCGCACCGTACGCACCCTTTTGCGCAGCGAACTGCTTGGTTCGGAGGGCGTTTTCAAATGGGACGGCGCCAACGACGAGGGCACAAAAGCCCGCACCGGCATTTACATCCTGTGGATAGAGTTGTTTCATCCCGACGGGCAGGTGGAACGGGTGAAGAAGACGTGTGTGCTGGCGGGGTATTAGAAATAAAGAGCAACCATGAAAATTCTCAGCGCCGAACAAACTCGCGCACTCGACGCCTACACCATTGCCAATGAGCCGATTGCATCCATTGACCTGATGGAGCGCGCCTCTCTGACTTTTGTCAAATGGTTGGTGCAGCCATTTCCCGACTCAGACAGAAAGGTGCTCATTTTGGTCGGACCCGGCAACAACGGAGGTGACGGATTGGCCGTAGCGCGCCTTTTGCATCGCCGTTTTTACGATGTAGCTGTGTGGCGTTGTCACATCGGCGCGGCGGTTTCGCCTGATTTTCAGATCAATTGGGACCGCTTGCCCACCGAGGGAGGCGCCATTGCAGTGCATCATCTGCACGCCGGCGACCCGCTGCCGGATTGGCCACAAGGCGCCTTGCTCATAGATGCCCTGTTCGGTTCCGGACTCAGCAGGCCGGTAACAGGCTACTGGGCCGATTTGATTCGCCATTGCAATGAACAGTCTCTCACGCGGGTGGCCATAGACGTGCCTTCCGGCTTGTTTACCGATGGGCCTTCGGAGGGCGCGGTGCTGGAGGCGCATTACACCTTTAGTTTTGAAACGCCCAAATTGGCTTTCTTTTTGCCTGATAATCAACAGAGAGTAGGGGAGTGGCGCTTCGGGAGCATCGGCCTTGATGCCGGTTTTTTGTCGGAAATAAGCACCCTTTTTCATTTTGTAGAGGCAGCGTCGGCGCGCAATATGCTGAAAACCCGCCGCCGATTCGACCACAAGGGCGTGTTCGGCCATGCGCTCATTTGTGCGGGCAGTTATGGCAAAGCGGGGGCGGCGGTTTTAGCCACAAGAGCCTGTTTGCGCAGCGGCGCGGGTTTGGTCACGGTGCATACTCCGCGTTGCGCATATCCCATCCTGCAAACGGCGGCCCCGGAGGCCATGACCCTGGCGGACGCGCACGAACTGCATATTTCCGAAATGCCCGATTTGAGTCCGTTTTCGGCCATTGGCGCAGGCTGCGGCTGGGGACAGGAAGAGTTGACAGCCAATGCTTTACATCAGCTTTTGGAATGCGCCGTTCAGCCTTTGGTACTCGATGCAGACGCGCTCAATTTGCTGGCCCTGCATCCCGAATGGATGAAATTATTGCCCGAAAATACCATCCTGACGCCGCATCCAAAGGAATTTGAGCGTATGTTTGGCCCCTCGAACAACGGTTTCGAGCGATTGGAAATCTTGCGAAAAAAAGCGGCTGAACTGCACGTCGTCATCGTTTTGAAGGGAGCGTTTTCTTGCATTGCTTCGCCCGACGGCCATTGTTATTTCAATGCAACGGGCAATCCCGGCATGGCCACCGGCGGCAGCGGCGACGTACTCACCGGCATCATCACGGGCTTGCGGGCACAGGGTTATGCGGCACTTGATGCGGCCGTGTTGGGCGTGTATTTGCATGGCTTGGCCGGTGATTTGGCGGCGAAGCAAAAAGGACAGGAGGCGCTCATTGCCGGAGATTTGATCGAAATGATGGGCGCTGCTTTTCTACATATTCAAAATACAACGACTTGAGGCTTGCGTCCTGCAGCTTGTAGCTGACATCCAACCATTTACCAAAAAAATAATCCAAAAATGCCCGAAAAAGTAGTTCTCGTCACCGGCGCCTCATCGGGTCTGGGCAAGGCACTGGCGGAATACCTCCATCGAAACGGATACAAAGTGTATGGCACCAGCCGGAGGCCGGTTTCGTCCACGCCCTTCTCCATGCTGGTGTTGGATGTGACCTCCTCCGAAAGCGTGGATGCTGCGGTGGCCGAGTTGCTGCAACGCGAAGGCCGCATTGATATACTCGTCAACAACGCGGGCATAGGGCTGGCCGGACCGCTGGAGCACTTGCAAATGACCAACGTGAAAAACGTATTCGATACCAATGTTTTCGGAGTATTAAGAGTGTGTCAGGCCGTGCTGCCCGCCATGAGAAAACAAGGTAATGGGCGCATTTTCAACATCGGCTCCATAGGTGGAGAATTCGGTCTGCCCTTCCGGGGAATGTACAGCGCCACCAAAGCGGCATTGGGCATCATCAGCGATGCCATGCGTTTTGAGACCGGCCGCTTCGGAGTTCAAACCACCACCATCCTGGCCGGAGATATGCAAACCGCCATCAACGACCATCGCATCAAAGACTACCGGCCCGGCGACGAAGCCTACGCCGCTGTTTTTGAAAAAGTATATGCCGCCATGGATCAGCATGTGGATCATGGTTTGCCCGCCGAAGAAGCCGCCCGCCGTATTGAACGCTTGTTCCGTGTGCCCAAATTGAAGAGCCGCTACGCCGTCGGGCCAGGCTCGCAGGTGCTCTCCGTATTGCTCAAAAAGATATTGCCCGCCTCCTGGATGGAACGCATTCTGGCGGGGTATGCTAAGGTATAAATAACTCGAAGCTCGAAGCTCGCGGCTCGTAGCTTATTACCCACTTTAAAAATAACCACCACATGAAATTCCTCCTCTACGGCGCCACCGGATACACCGGTCAACTCATTGCCGAATACGCCGCCGGCTTCGGATTGCAACCCATTTTGGCCGGTCGCTCTGCCGACAAGCTCAGGGCTATGGCCGAGCAATTGGACTTAGAGTACCGCGCGTTCGACCTCTCCGATACCGAGGCATTGGAGGCCGCCCTGCGCGAGACTCCCGTGGTGCTGCACGCTGCCGGCCCCTTCATGCACACGGCCCGGCCCATGCTGGAAGCCTGCCTGCGCACCGGCACGCATTATTTGGACATCACCGGCGAAATTTCCGTTTTTGAAATGGCCGCCCGCTTGGATGCCAAGGCCAAAGCTGCCGGCATCATGCTCTTGCCCGGCGCCGGCTTCGATGTGGTGCCGACGGATTGTCTGGCGGTGCATCTCAAAAACCAAATGCCCGACGCCACGCACCTCCAATTGGCTTTTGCTGGATTGGGCGGCGGGGTATCGCAGGGCACGGCTACCACCATGGCCGAAAACCTCGGCGAAGGCGGCGCTGTGCGCAAAGACGGCAAAATTGTGCGCGTTCCCACGGGCCACAAAACCATGATCGTGCCGTTCAAGGCCAAGCCCCTGTTTGTGATGAGCATCCCCTGGGGCGACGTGTCCACGGCCTACCACAGCACCGGCATTCCCAACATTGAAACCTACATGGCATTTTCGCCCTCGGCCTACCGCTGGGTGAAAATGCAGCGCTGGTTCAACTGGCTGCTGCGCACCAATTTTGTAAAAAACATCGTGAAAGGCCGCATCCGCCAACGCCCGGCCGGCCCTTCGCCCGAACGCCGCGCCAAAGCGAGGAGCTTTGTGTGGGGCCGCGTGACGAACGCCGCCGGAGCTACGCTGGAGGCACAGTTGGTCACCCTCGAAGGCTACACGCTCACCGCTGTCACCAGTCTGCTGATTGCCCAAAAAGTGCTGGCCGGCAACGCGCCCGCAGGCTTCCAAACACCCGCCAAAGCCTACGGCGCCGACCTGATTCTGGAGGTGGAGGGCACGGAAAGGATGGGGTAGTTATTTTATTTACCAAAGATTGGAGATGGGCTTGACAAGAAGCTGTAAAAGAACATACATTGAAACTAATCAAGAAATGAAATCAATATGGATATTCTTTGGGGTTTGTATTTTTTGGAATACGCCCATGACGGCACAGCTTTCAGGCAATGAATTTACTTACACCGACTTGCAAACTCTTTGTAAGACGCTCGGCACTGAGAAGACAATAGTGGGCCTCGGAGAATCTACTCATGGCACCAAGGAATTTACATCCATCAGGGCTGAGGTGGTAAAAAACCTTGTCACTCAATACCATTATAGAGCATTTATTTTGGAAGCTGATTATGCGCCTTGTGAAAAAATAAACCAATATTTGTCAACCGGCAATGGAGACATCTCATCATTATTGGTTGATCTACGTTTATGGCCCTGGATACATGAAGACTTTCTAAAACTGCTTATTTGGTTGAAAGATTACAACCTGCAAAACCCGCTGCAAAAGGTGCAGTTTTATGGAATGGACAGCCAATACTCCAGAATATTTGCCACAAAAGATGCCATCCTCCTGCAATATCCGGACTGGGGCAGGCAACTTTTTGAAATTGTAGAGGGAAAAGAAGAACCAAAGGTCAAGATAACAAAGCTTCGAAGTTTTGACGCCCAAATGGTGGAGGGATCAGATACCATTGATTTGCAACGGCATTATTACGTTTTATGTCAAATCAATAAGTTGGCCCAAACCATTTCACAAAACAAAAACATCAGAGATGAGAATATGGCTAGGCTGGTTCAATTGATACAACAACAAAATGGCGACGGTGCAAAAGCGATGATATGGGCGCACAACAGTCATATCAGCAAACAAGGCACAAGAGTCAACGAACCTACGGCGCTTGGGCATCATCTCGCCGCCTTGTACGGCAAGGCTTACAGTGCTGTCGGGCTGGAATTTTTGGAGGGCGAATTTTTGGCTGTTGACTATGAAAATGCCAAGGAACGTGCATTGCTGACTTTTTCACTACATCCCACTCAAACAACCTTAGCTGCTGCCATTGATTTTGGCGGCAAAGATATTCGTGTTGTGTCTTGCTATGATTTGAGGAAGAAGTATTACCTCAATTCGATAGGAGCTGTTTATGTCGCTCAACCGGGAAAAATCAATTCCTTTTATTCAAAAATTGAAAAAGATAAAGAATACGATTATTTGGTTGTTTCCCCCAAATCAAGCGCTATCAACGTTTTACCGCAGTACTTCAATAAATAATTCAAGTACGGCTCTACATCATTTCCAATTATGAAAGGTTTCATCGCCATTGTTTTTTACCTGTTTCCATGTGCGATTTCTGCTCAGGAAATGGATACGACCATCTTCCGGGATGCAGCCAACCACACACGTGCATTGGAGTATTATTTGAAACAAATCGAAACGGGCCATTCAGATTTTCATCCTTATTATCAGGCGGCCTGTTATGCGTCACTGTTGAAAAATTACGACAGGGCTTTTGTCTATCTAAAAGAGGCCATCCAAAAAGGCGCGAGGGGCGAAGATGTAATGACAGACACGGATTTTGATGTTTTAAAACAGGATTTGACCCAATGGAATGAAATTGATTCCTTGTTGAAAGAGCAATATTTTCAACGCTATCCGGGCATTTCAAAGTTAGATGCAGGGTATGAGCTTTGGCTGATGTGGATAGAAGACCAAAGATACCGGACGTTGAAAAAGAACTATAAATTAGATGGAGCGCCAACAACGGATATAGCACAACACAACAGGCATTTGTTAACAATGGTTCGTGATATACTCACGCCGCCCAGGCGGCGTAATAATTAGAAAA